>ENA-OWRJ01000265-OWRJ01000265.1-human-gut-metagenome-genome-assembly--contig:-NODE-265-length-77215-cov-8.276153_pt1 | contig 77215 bp, 78 predicted proteins | sample MGYA00248269_ERZ651897 | MGnify/ENA primary metagenome ERZ651897 (study PRJEB26924, sample SAMEA4378252) | human gut metagenome | biome: human gut; feature: human-associated habitat; material: faeces...
GTATTTTCTCCGACGTACACGCCGCCGGAGAAAATGATTTCCATTTTCTTTGCGCCTGCGGGCGCAAACTCTGCGAGGCTTTTTTGACAGTCTGATAACAAATGGTCCTGCAGTTCATTCGCTGCAGGACCATTGTTTTCGGGAGGCTCTGATTCAATCAGCAGGAGCAGATTGTTGATTCCGAGTTTTCTTAAGGGGGAATGAAAATGCTTGAGCAGCTGCCCGTCCTGCTGCTGCCGTGGTTTGCGGAACACCGCCGCGACCTGCCATGGCGGCGCGACCGTGAGCCGTATCACGTCTGGCTCTCGGAGATCATGCTGCAGCAGACGCGCGTCGAAGCCGTCCGCGGCTATTATCTCCGCTTTCTCGAGCGTCTGCCGGATATCGCTGCGCTGGCAAGCGCGCCCGAGGACGTGCTGCTGAAGCTCTGGGAGGGCCTCGGCTACTATTCCCGTGTGCGCAACCTGCAGAAGGCGGCGCAGTGCGTCATGGAGCAGCACGGCGGCGAGTTCCCGCAGGAGCTTCCCGCCATCCGCGCCCTGCCCGGTATCGGCGACTATACCGCCGGGGCCATCGCCTCCATCTGTTTTGAGGCGCCCACTGCAGCAGTAGACGGTAATGTCCTGCGCGTGATCCTGCGGCTGACGGCCTGTGCCGACTCCCCGGCCGATGTGCGCGTGCGGCGGCGCATCGGCGAAGAACTGAGCGCAGTTTACCCCGCGGGGCACTGCGGCGATTTCACGCAGGCACTCATGGAGCTGGGCGCGACCGTCTGCCTGCCGAACGGCGCACCGCAGTGCGGCGCCTGCCCGCTGCGTGCGCTCTGCGAAGCCCACGCGCAGGGGACGGAGCTGCAGTTCCCGACAAAGCCGCCAAAAAAGCCCCGCCGCATCGAGCAGCGCACCGTTTTCGTGCTGCAGTGCGGCGACCGGCTCGCCGTCTGCAAACGTCCGTCCCACGGCCTGCTGGCAGGGCTGTGGCAGCTGCCGGACGTGCCCGGCAAGCTGGAAACGGCGGAGGCTCTCCGGCAGGCGGAGCAGTGGGGCGTGCATCCGACCGGCATCCTGAAAACGGCCGAACGGACGCACATCTTCACGCATGTACAGTGGGACCTGCGCGGCGTCTGGCTGACATGCGCGGCGGAAGCGCCGCAGTTCACCTGGGCGGATGAGAACGCGCTGCAGCACGAGATTGGCCTGCCGACGGCTTATCGGCAATTTTTGGACTTGCATGCGGAATAAAAAGCGTGTATACTGAAGCTACCAACAAAACGGAGGTCATTGACATGGAAGACAAGCGCGCACAGTACGGCGAGGACGAGATCATCACGCTGGAATTTGACGACGGCGTTGCGTTCGACTGCGGCATGATGGGCACGTTCGAGCTCGACGGCAAGGAATATATCGCACTGGAGGCTCTGGACGATTCCGACGACGTCTATCTCTACGGCTATCAGCGCAACGACACCGATTTCGATCTGCTCGACATCCCCGAGGAAGAATTCGACCGCGTCGCGGCAGAATTCGACCGTCTGATGGACGAGCCGATCTGAGAATCCAAATCAACATGCAGCCGGAGCATTTCGCTCCGGCCGCTGCATTTTTTATTCCCGGTTATTCCCGGACCGGCTCCACCGAGATCGCAGAAATTTCATAAGCCGTCCGCCGCTCGGCCGTGGTGCCGAGCATTTTGATATACTCCCGGCTCTGCAGCCGCCCGGTCAGCGCCAACTGCGTGCCGACCGGCAGCTCCGCCGCCTCCTGCGCCGTGCGGCCCCAGAGGATGCAGGGCAGATAGTCCGCACGGCGATAGGGCCGGTTCACCGCAAGCATCACGTCGCAGATCTCCCGCCCGAGCGGTGTGCGGCGATAGACCGGCGCGCGGCAGATGGTCCCGAGCAGCTCGGCGCGGTTGTCGTGCGCCGCGCTGCAGAGCGTCATCGTCTCGGCCAGCACGGAGATCACGAGCCGCCGCCCCTCCGGCTCGCGGTTGTTATAGGAGCGGATCTGCCCCGTCACACACAGCGTATCCCCGCCTGCCGCGGGCGTCTGCTCCAGAAGCTCCAGCGGCGCGAGCACCGGCAGCGTGTCCGTCGTGCCGGACAGGCGCTCGACCTCGAGCGGGAAAGCATAAAACCGGCGGCCGTGGTTTTCATGGGAATAGCGCGGAGCACCGGCGAGATTTCCGGTCAGGATGATCTGATTGACGATATGTTCCATTCTCCCACCTCGTTGTATTCTTATGGGAGAGTATATTCCCCTGCCAGAGCCATTATGATATGCGGACAGCCCGCCTTGCGGCGGGCCGTCCGGGAGCGTGTCGAAAAAGCCTTTTCGACACGCTCTCAAACGAGACCCGTTTCACTGGGCTCTCGTTTGAAAAGGCTGCGGCTCGCTGCATCGCACGAAGGGCGCGGCGCACCCTTCGCACGTTTGCGAGCCGAGCGGTATTTTCTCCGACGTACACGCCGCCGGAGAAAATGATTCCTATTTTCTTTGCGCTTGCGAGCGCAAACTCTGCGAGGCTTTCCTTCCCTCTGCAACCTTCGGCTGAGCATGTTTTTCGACAGTCTGGCGGACAGCCCGCCTTGCGGCGGGCCGTCCGGCTTTATTTTATTTTGCGGCGCTTGCCCGTCATGGACTCGACCGCAAGACGGAATACCCGCGTGTGCGCCACGGACGCACGGTCAAAGGCAAAGTCCGGGCGGCCGTAGTGCGCCATCAGGCACTGCAGCGCAGCCTCGCGCTCCGCCTCCGGGACAGGCTCGAGCCTTCCCCGGCCGATGACGCTCTCATAGGCCATGGTGCACATACCATGCGCCTCATCCGTGCAGAGCATGTGGCCGCAGTCCATCTCAAACGTCGCGCGCGGGTCCTGTTCCATACGATCGTACTTTGTTCCGGTCATCGCGCCGTGGAACAGCAGATACAGCGTGCCTTCCCGCTCCTCCATGCCGAAATTCAGCGGCACGACATAGGGATAGCCGCTTTCGTCATTCAGGGCAAGGCGGCAGACGTCACAGCGCGCCATGACGTCCAGCAGCTCCTGCCGGTCTGTGATCTCCCGGTCTGTTCTTCGCATTCTCGTCCCTCCTCAGGAATTCAGCAGCGGCCGCAGCACGGCGCGCTCGTCGAAGCGCGTGTCCTTCGAGTTGACCAGGAACACGAGCTCCGTCAGATTTTCCGCGCTGCCATAGGCCTGCGCGAATTTTTCGATCTTCGAGCCGTCCACATCGCGGATATACAGGCGGCCTGTGCAGACATCGGCCGGGAAGGCCGTGTCGTCCGCCTCAAACGAGATCATGAGATTGCTCCCGGAGAAGAACGTCGTCAGCTCCTGCGCCGCGTCCTGCGTCAGCTCCGCGCCGGACTTTTCGGAATGATAGGAGATGCTGTTGCTCGCCGGGAAACGGAACTCCGAGAACACGACCTCGCGGAAGCCGCGGCTCGAAAGCTCACGCGCGATCTGCTTGAGGTAGATCATCACGGTCTCGCTCGCTGGGTCAAGCCAGTAGCAGCCGTTGGAGTCCATCCACAGCGCGCCGCTCGAAAGCGGGAGGGCCGCAGCGGAATTGGCCAGCGCAAACGCCGTGTCGCAGAAGGCCGGGACCTCCGCAATGAGGTAATAGCCGTGCTGGCTGAGCCAGTCGATGAGGGAATCCACGGCCGCCGTATCGACGTCCGCCAGCTCCGCGTCGTCGATGGAGCTGGAATAGTAAAAATTGCCGAACGTGCTCTTGAGCTGCAGCAGAACGGCACAGGCCCCCTGCTGCTCGAGCGCCGCGCGCACGGCCTCGGGGTCGCGCAGCATCTGCGTCGTGACATACACGCCGCCGAGGTCGGTGATCCGGTCCGAGCCGGGCTGCGCCTCGTCATAGACGATCTGCGCGTCCGAGACCTCCGGCAGCGCCGCCGTCGCGCCCGTGCCGTCCGGATCCTGCGCGTTTTTCTTCAGGGAGAGGTGCGCACCGTCGCGGTCATAGGTGACATAAGGCTCAAGGTACAGCAGCAGCGCCGCGCCGATGACGATGGCCGCCGCCAGCACGATGCCGAGCACGCGCAGGAGCTTGCGCAGCATCAGGCGCCTGCGGTAGGAAAGGCGGGGCATCTCAGCGCTCCCCCAGGCGCGCCGTCAGGCCGCACCATTCACCCTCGTGCGCCGCATGGACGATCTCCAGCCCGGCCGCCGCGAGCGCCGCGCGCACGTCGTCCTCCCGCGAAGTGAGGATGCCGCTGCAGACGAACGCCGCATCCGGCCGCATGAGCTTCGGCACAACGGGCGCAAGACGGATGATGACATCCGCCACGATGTTGGCGCACACGATGTCAAAGCCATCTCCCGCCAGCGCCTGCAGAAAATCCGCATCCTCGACGACGTCGCCCGTCCGCGCCGTGAAGCGGTCCGGGCCAAAGCCGTTCTGCGCCGCATTTGCCGCGGCGATATGCTCCGCGCTCGGATCGATATCGACGCCGACGGCGCTTGCCGCGCCGAGCCGCAGGGCGCTGACGGAAAGGATGCCGCTGCCGCTGCCGAGGTCTGCCACGCGCTCTCCGCCGTGGAGGAGCGACTCGAGCGCGCGCATGCAAAGCTGCGTCGAGGCATGCTCGCCCGTGCCGAACGTCAGGCCGAGATCGAGGATCACGGGCAGACGGCCCTGCAGGTCGTCGACCGTCATCCACTGCGGAACGACGAGCAGGCGCTCACCCACTGGCAGGGGGCGGTAGTTCTGTTTCCAGGAATTGGCCCAGTCCTCGCCCGGGATGCGGTCGAGCGCCAGCGTCAGCGGGCCGAATTCACAGGCCGGATAGCGGCCGGGCAGCTCCGCGAGCAGGGCACGCAGCTCTGCAAGCTGAGCCTCCGCAGTCTCCTCAGGCAGGTACAGGCGCACCTGCGACAGGTCGCGCATCCGCGCGGCAAGCTTTTCATCCACATAATCCCAATAGGCGCGCGCGCCGTCGAGGAACTGGCGGAACTGTTCGCTGTCATCGATGACGAAGCTGTCAAACCCGGCCTCTGTCAGCTCGGCGCACAGAAGATCGATGCCGCCGGACGCCGTTCGGATGGTCACTTCAAGCCACTGTTCCATGTTCATCCCTCCATAAATACAAATTACTTCTCCCTATTCTACAGGATTCCGTCCGGAATAACAAGCGAAATCTTTTCGCGGCTCTTTCATTTCCGGGAAAAACGTGTATAATAAAGGCAAACATGCTGAAAAAGGATGAATGCCCATGATCGAAACGATCGAGCTGGCCGCAGGCGTTACCCTGTTGGCCGTGCAGACCGAGAAATTCAAGTCCGGCTGCTTTAGCTTCAACCTGATGCGCCCGCACACACGGGCCGCCGCCCCGCTCGATGCTCTGCTGCCGAGTGTGCTGCTGCGCGGCTCGGAGCGCTGGCCGGATATGCGCGCCATCTCGATGCGCCTTGACGAGCTGTACGGCGCAACGCTCGGCACGCTCGTCCGCCTGCGCGGCGAAACAAAGCTGACCGGCTTTTACGCTGATTTTATTGAAGAGGCCTTCCTCCCGGCGGGCGAGGCCGTCTTTGCCCCGATGGTGGAGTTTTTCCGCGACATTCTGTTCCATCCCGCGCTGGAAAACGGCCTGCTGAACGCCCGCTATGTCGAAAGCGAAAAGCAGAACCTGATCCACGCCATCGAGTCCGCGCAGAACGACAAGCGCGTCTACGCCGCCATGCGCATGCGCCGGATCATGTGCGAGGGCGAAGCCGCCAGCATCCCCCGCCTCGGCTATGCTGAGGACGTCGCCGCGATCACGCCGGAGGCCCTGACGGCGCACTGGCGCACGGTGCTGCGCACCGCTCCCATCATGCTGTTCTACGCAGGCCGCCGCACGCCGCAGGAGGCCGCCGCCCTGTTCCGTCCGCTGTTTGACGGACTGGAGCGTGACCCCGTCTCTCCCCCGCCGACGGTCGTGTGCCGAAGCGCGGAGACCGTGCGCGAGGTTACGGAGTCCATGGATGTCACGCAGGGCAAGCTCGTCATCGGCATGCGTACCGGCATCACCGCCTCCGACCCGGACTATCCCGCCCTCGTGCTGCTCAACTCCGTCTACGGCAGCGGCGTGACGAGCAAGCTGTTCGTGAATGTCCGCGAAAAGCGCTCACTGTGCTACTATGCCTCATCCGCCGTTGAGAAGTTCAAGGGTCTGATGATCGTGTCGTCCGGTATCTCGTTTGATCAGTATGAAACGGCACGCGACGCCATTCTGGCCGAGCTGGACGCCTGCCGCCGCGGCGAGATCACACCGGAGGAGCTGGAATCCGCCCGCCGCTCGCTGATCTCCGCTGTCCGCGCCGGGCTGGACACGCCCGCCGCGCTCGACGACTGGTATATCGGCATGTCCATCGAGCCGTGCGACGACCCCGAGACCATGCTGCAGAAGCTCCCCGCCCTGACGGTCGAGGATGTCGTGCGCGCAGCACGGCGCATCACCACGGACACGATCTATTTCCTGAAGGGAGACGAAGCATGACACTGCATGAATTCCCGCGCCTCGGCGAGCGCTACTGGGAGCAGCGGCTTGAAAACGGCCTGCTCCTCCGCGTTGTCCCGAAGCCCGGCTTTGCCCGCAGCTACGCCTTCCTCGGCGTGGACTACGGCTCCATTGATACGTCCTTCACGCGCGGCGGCATCCCCTGCCGCACGCCGGACGGCGTGGCGCACTATCTGGAGCACAAGATGTTCGATCTGCCGGAGGATAACGCGATGAACCTCTTCGCGGCCCACGGCGGCTATCCGAACGCCTTCACCGGCTATGCCATGACGGCCTATTATTTCGACTGCACCGAGCAGTTCGCCGAAAATCTCCGTATTCTGCTGCGCATGGTGCTCACGCCGTGGTTCCCGGCTGAGAGCGTGGAAAAGGAGCGCGGCATCATCGCGCAGGAGATCCGCATGTATGAGGACAGCGCCGACTCCCGCGCCTATGAGGACCTGTTCGGCGCGATGTTCGCGCATCACCCCATCCGCGTCCCGATCGCCGGGACGGTCGAGTCCATCGGCGAGATTACCCCGCAGGTCCTGCAGGACTGCCATGCCGCGTTCTACGCACCTGCAAACCTGATGCTCTGCGTGACGGGCGACGTCGATCCCGCACTGGTGGAGGAGATCGCGCGTGCGGAGTCCGCAAACGCCCATGCAGAGCCGGTCCCCGTGCGGGACTACGGCCCGGCCGAGGCCATGACCTGCCCGACAAAGCGCACGGTCCGGCATATGGAGATCGCCATGCCGACGTTCTGCCTCGGCTTCAAATGTGAGCCGCCCGCCCGCGGGCTGGAGTCCATGCGCCGTGAGATCATTGGCGATCTGGCTGCCGAAATTCTCGTGGGCGAATCCTCGGCGCTCTACACGCGCCTGTATGACGATGGCCTCATCAATTCCGACTTTTCCGCCGGATATGAGAGCGTGCGCGATGCCTGCCTGTTCAGCGCGGGCGGCGACAGCCGCGACCCGGACGCCGTGCTCCGCGCCATTCTGGATGAGGCACAGCGCCTGTCCCGCGAGGGCTTTGACCGCGCGCTGTTTGACCGGCTCATCCGCTCTTCGCTCGGCCGCCGCACCCGCGACCTTGACAGCTTTGAAAGTGTGTGCTACCGTATGTGTGCCTACCACTTCGACGGCGTGGATTACTTCTCCTTCCCGGAGGCCTACGCTTCCGTCACGCCCGAGGACGTGCTGCAATTCATCCGGCAGGTCATCCGCCCGGAGCGCGCCGCGCTCAGCATCATTCTTCCCAATGAAAGTGAGGAATCCGCATGAACATCTTCTTAACCAGTCCCATCAGCTTCCCCGGGCTCGGCATTGAGGGCATTGATCCGCCCGACGGCTTCTGCATCCCGGGAACAAACTTCGAGATCAAATTCTACGGTGTCATCATTGCCATCGGCGTGCTGCTCGCCGTGACGTACTGCCTGCGCCGGGCAAAGCAGTTCGGCGTCACGCAGGACGACATTCTCAATCTCGTGCTCATCTGCCTGCCGTCCGCCATCGTCGGCGCGCGCCTGTACTATGTCATCTTCGAGTGGGACCAGTTCTTCGGCCCCGGCATTCCGTGGTATCGCTTCCTCGACATCCGCAGCGGCGGCCTTGCCATCTATGGCGGCGTCATTGGCGCGGTGCTCGGCATGCTGATCTATACCCGCGTGCGGAAGCTCAAGGTCCTGCCCTTTCTGGACCTGACCGGCATCGGTCTGCTGCTCGGGCAGGCCATCGGCCGCTGGGGCAACTTTTTCAACCGAGAGGCCCACGGCGGCGTGACGACCTGCTTCCTTCGCATGGGTCTGGTCGAGAACGGTGAGCTGCAGTATTTCCACCCGACGTTCCTCTATGAGTCCGTCTGGAACCTGACCGGCTTTGTCGTGCTGCACTTCCTGTCAAAGAAGCGCAAATTCGACGGTCAGATGTTCCTTGCATATCTCGCATGGTACGGCGCAGGACGCATGGTCATCGAGGGCCTGCGCACCGACAGCCTGTGGCTCGGGCCGGTCCGCGTCAGCCAGCTGCTCGCGGCCGTGACCATGCTGCTGTCGCTCGGCATCCTGCTGTATCAGGCCATCTTTGTCAGACACGATCCCGCGAAGATGCAGGTCAACCGCGTGGCAGCGGCAGAAGCTGCCAAGGCCGCAGAGGCGCAGCCGGAGGAGACCGCTGAACCGGAAGATGCAGCATCTGAGCCGGAGGACGAAGCATCCGGGAAAACCGAAGAATCCATTGAACCCGACGAATCAAAGGAGTGATCTTTTATGAAGGAAACCATGGAAACCCTGAAATGCAAGGCCGTCCACGTTGCGGGCAGCGCAGCCCAGACCGCGCGTCTCGTCGCGCTGATCTCCAAGAAGAAGTTTGCCATTCTGGCGGAACAGGACAAGATCCGCCGCTGCTACACGCAGCTTGGTAAGGTCTACTACAAGGACTACGTCACGGATGAAGAGCCGGATGACGCCGAGTACGACCCGCTGTGTGAGCGCATCTCCCAGTCGTTCCGCCGCATCAACCGCCTGCGTCAGGAGCTGGAAGCCGCGAAGACCAAGCTTGCCGGCGAGCAGCCTGAGGACGAAGCCGAACCCGAGGCCAAGCCTGAGACGGAGCCGGAAACCGAAACCGCTGCGGAAGAAGAGGACTTTGCGGACAACGAAACTCCCGAGGCCCCGGAAGAGAACTCCTGAAGCAACTGCCGGACTGTCGAAAATACCGCCCGGCCGAAAGTTTCGGAGATAAGGTTCGAAGGAGCTTATTTTGACAAGCTGCACATGAATGTTCCCCCTCCGGCATAGATATGTCCCGGAGGGGGAATTTTCTATGCGCTTGACCGAGCTTGCCCTGCGGCGGGCGGGTGCCGCCGATCTGGAGGAATTCCAGCGGCGTGAGGGCCTGTATCCGTCCGGGCAGGAGGATATTCTGACCATGCAGCGGCTCACGCCGCTGCTGCTGGGCTATGAACGCTATATGGTCAAGCCCGGCGACACCTATTACCGCATCGCCACGGCGCGCGGCACATCCGTCCGCGCCATGCTGACGGCCAATCCGAACCAGAACCCAAATCTGCTCATCCCGGGGCAATATCTGAACGTGCCCTACGGCTTCCCCGTCGTGCCGGCGGACGTCCCGTTTTCATCGGAGCTGCTGCAGATCTGCGTGCAGGGACTTCTCGTGCGCTATCCGTTCCTGTCACAGAAATGCATTACCCGGACGGCGTGGGGCAGGCCCGTCACAGCCCTGCGCATCGGGCAGGGGCCGCGCTGTGCGCTCTATAACGCCAGCCACCATGCGAACGAGTGGATCACAACACCGGTCCTGCTGCTGTTTCTGGAGCAATACGCCTATGCCGTGGCGACGGAGGGGCGCATCCTCGGCATGGATGCCCAGCAGCTCTGGCGGCGCACAACGCTGTGGCTCGTGCCAATGGTGAACCCGGACGGCGTCGACCTCGTCACGGGGGCCATCCGGCCGGGCAGCCAACAGTATCAGGCAGCGCAGCGCATCGCGGCAGGCTTCCCGGAAATTTCGTTCCCGGGCGGCTGGAAGGCGAATCTGACGGGGACGGACCTCAATCTGAACTACCCCGCGGGCTGGGAGCAGGCGCGCACAAACAAATTCGCGCTCGGCTTCACCGGCCCGGCCCCTCGGGACTATGTCGGGGCCTCGCCGCTCGACCAGCCGGAAACGGCTGCTATGGCAGCTCTGACTCAGGCCATCCGGCCGGACGTCACGCTGTCCTATCACACCCAGGGAGAAGAAATTTACTGGCGCTTTCAGGACTATGCGCCGCCCGGTGCGCAGGAGCTCGGCGAACGGCTGGCGCGGGTCAGCGGCTACCGGCTGGAGGACACGCCGTTCGCCTCGGGCTTTGCGGGCTATAAGGACTGGTTCCTGCAGGACTTCCGTCGCCCCGGCTATACGATCGAGGCCGGTCTCGGCACGAATCCGCTGCCGCTTTCCCAGTTCGACGAAATTTACCGGCGCAACATCGGCATCCTCGTCCATGCGCTGCCGTAACAGCACTGCCTGACTTCGGTCAGGCATTCCAGCTTGCCAAAAAAGTCCCTCCGAGACTTTCGGCCAAGCAGTTTTTTGACAGTCTGCAATGCCTGACTTCCGTCAGGCATTCTTCTTGTTGCAATCGGGGACGTCGTATGCTATACTGAGGGTACATTTCTGAAAGGTGAGCTGAAACGATGATCGATTGGCTGTTCGGCACCGTCCTTGGCAAATGCGTGATGACATTCCTCATCTCGCTGCTGCCGGTCGTGGAGCTGCGCGGCGGCATCCCCTATGGCATCTCGCAGGGACTGGATCCCTGGCTGGCCTTCGCCGCAAGCGCACTGGGCAATATGCTGCCCGTCCCGTTCCTGCTGCTGTTCGTGCGGAAGATCCTGCACTGGATGAAGCGCTATCCTCGTCTCGGCCGTCTTGCCGTTTCGCTGGAGCGCCGCGCCGACCGCAAGAGCAGCCGTGTGCGCAAATCCGAGCTGGTCGGTCTGTGCATCCTTGTCGCCATTCCCCTGCCCGGCACCGGCGCCTGGACCGGCGCCCTCGTCGCCGCGCTGATGGAGATGCGGCTGAAGCGCGCCCTGCCCGCCATCTATGCCGGTGTGCTTATTGCCGGTCTGCTCGTGACGCTCGCCCTGACCGGCGTGAAGGCCCTGCGCTTTCTCGCCTGACCCGTCCGAAAGGAGCCGCGATGAAACGAACCGACTACATTTCCTGGGATGAGTATTTCATGGGCGTCGCCCTGCTGGCCGCCCGCCGCAGCAAGGACCCGAACACGCAGGTCGGCGCCTGCATCGTCTCGCCGGACAACATCATCCTCTCCACCGGTTATAACGGCCTGCCCTGCAGCTGCAGCGACGACGTTTTTCCGTGGGAGCGCGAGGGCGCGGAGACAAAGTATCCCTATGTCGTCCACGCGGAGCTGAACGCCATTCTGAATGCAGGCGGCCGTGTGCTGCGCGGCGCGCGGCTGTATGTGGCCCTGTTCCCATGCAATGAGTGTGCCAAGGCCATCATCCAGAGCGGCATCCGGGAGATCATCTATTTTTCCGACAAATACGCCGAAACGGCCAACATCCGTGCCTCAAAGCGCATGCTGGACGCCGCAGGTGTGCGCTATCACCCTCTGCAGACGGAGCTTGCCTCCATCACACTGGATTTCCGCGCGCCGGAAAGCGCCGGGATCCCGCAGAAAAGCGACGCGGACGAAAAATAATCCTTTACTTTTCCGTCATTCTATGCTACGATATTACGGCTGGTAATTTTGCCGGTACATCCACGCGCTCAGTTCTGGGAGACCGCTCCGGAAGGAGCATTCCGCCCGCCCGGACTTAGCCGTTGGATAATATTTTGAAAGGTGGAGTATTCCCATGATCCAGAAGGAAAAGAAAACCGCTATCATCGCCGAGTATGCGACCCATGAGGGCGACACCGGTTCCCCCGAGGTCCAGATCGCGATCCTGACCGCCCGCATCAACGAGCTGACCGAGCATCTGCGTGAGCACAAGCATGACAACCACTCCCGCCGCGGCCTTCTCATGATGGTCGGCAAGCGCCGCAGCCTGCTCGACTACCTGGCCAAGAAGGACATCAACCGCTATCGCGCCATCATCGCTCGTCTGGGCATCCGTAAGTAATCACGAACAATGGGCGGCCCGCCAGCGGTCCGCCCATTTTCACGATTTCCCCATCCCCGCATTTCCCCGCACACGGGAGCGAAGTTTAGCAGTTGAAGGCGCTGCCGAGCGCGCGTTTGGCCGCGGCTTCAAGTGCTAAACCTCCCGTGGAACTTCATTCTGACAGGAGGATAAACCATGATCACCAGAAAACAGTATCCCAACCACCATGTGTTTGAGACTTCCATCGGCGGCCGTCCCTTTACCGTCGAGACCGGCAAGGTCGCAGAGCTGGCCGACGCCGAGTGCATCTGCCGCTACGGCGACACCGTCGTGCTCACGACCGTCACCTGCTCCCCGGATCCCAAGCCCGGCATCGACTACTTCCCGCTGACCATCGAGTTCGAGGAGAGAATGTACGCCGTCGGCCGCATCCCCGGCAGCTTCAACCGCCGCGAGGGCAAGCCCTCCGAGCGCGGCATCCTCAACAGCCGCATCATCGACCGTCCGATGCGCCCGCTCTTCGACGATGAGCTGCGCAACGATGTCGTCGTGACCTGCACCGTCCTTGCCAACGACTACGAGAACCCCGTTGAGATCATCGCCTCTCTGGGCGCTTCCATCTCTGTGGCCTGCTCCGACGTCCCCTGGAACGGCCCGATCGCCACGACGAACGTCGCCTATGTCGGCGGCCAGTACGTCATCAACCCCTCTGCCGAGCAGCGCAGCGCCTCCGAGTGCTTCGTGTGCATCGCCTCTACGTTCGAGAAGGTCGTCATGATCGAGACCGAGGCCAAGGAAGCCCCGGAGAGCATCGTGCTCGAGTGCATCCGCATCGCCCATGAGACGAACATGGAGGTCGTGAAGTTCATCAACACCATCGTCGAGACCATTGGCAAGCCGAAGTTCACGTTTGAAAAGGCAGCCGTCAACCACGACCTGCTCGACGATCTGTGCGCCTATGGCATGAACCAGATCGAATATGCCCTCGACACCGACGACAAGAACGTCCGCGAGGAGCGCCTGACCGCGGCCCGCCGCGATTTCGCCGACAAGTTCGCCGAAAAGTATGAGGACTTCGACGTCAACATCGAGGTCTGCCTGTATAAGATGCAGAAGAAGGTCGTCAAGAAGTGGCTGCTCGAGGGCAAGCGCGTCGACGGCCGCCAGATGGACGAGATCCGCCCGCTCGACGCCGAGGTCGGCGTTCTGCCGCGCGTCCACGGCTCCGGCCTGTTCTCCAGAGGCCAGACGCAGGTCCTGTCCATCTGCACGCTCAACACACTGTCCGCCGCGCAGAAGCTCGACACCATCTATCCGGAAGAGACGAAGCGCTATATCCACCACTACAACTTCCCGTCGTTCTCCACCGGCGAGGCCAGAGCGAGCCGCTCCACCTCCCGCCGCGAGATCGGCCACGGCTCCCTTGCCGAGAAGGCCCTGCTGCCTGTGATCCCGAGCGTTGAGGATTTCCCGTATGCCATCCGTGTCGTCTCCGAGGTCCTGTCCTCCAACGGCTCGACGTCGCAGGCCTCCATCTGCGGCTCTACGCTGGCTCTGATGGACGCAGGCGTTCCCATCAAGCGTCCGGTCGCCGGCATTTCCTGCGGTCTCATCTCCGATCAGGAGACCGGCGCATGGCGCACGTTCACGGACATCCAGGGCGTGGAAGACTTCCACGGCGAGATGGACTTCAAGGTCGCCGGTACGACGGAAGGCGTTACGGCCATTCAGATGGACCTGAAGAACAAGGGCCTGACGATGGAGATCATTGCCGACGCACTCGAGCGCTGCCGCAAGGCCCGTCTGGAAATTCTGGACAAGGTCATGCTCCCCTGCATCTCCGAGCCGCGCGCGGACGTCTCCGAGTACGCTCCGAAGATGATCTCCATGAAGATCCCCGTCGAGAAGATCCGCGAGGTCATCGGCTCCGGCGGCAAGACCATCCAGAAGATCTGCGCCGACACCGGCGCCAAGGTCGACATCGATGACGAAGGCAATGTCTTTATTGCCGCCGTCGATCCTGCAGCCGGCTACGCTGCCAAGAAGATGATCGACGATATCTGCTTTGTTCCCGAGGTCGGCGCCCTGTATTATGGCAAGGTCGTCCGCATCCTGCCGATCGGCGCGTTCGTTGAGATCGCCCCGGGCCACGACGGCATGGTCCACATCTCCAAGCTTGAAAACCGCCGCGTCGAAAAGGTCGAGGACGTTCTGAACGTCGGCGACATGACGTGGGTCAAGTTCATGGGCTTCGATGAGAAGGGCCGCGCGAACTTCAGCCGCAAGGATGCCCTGAAGGAGATCGCTGAGTCCGAGAAGAAGTAAACCTGATTTCTCCAATGTCCGGCGCGAAAGCACCGGGCATTGTCGTTTTGAGAGACGCAACCGCCGCTCAACCGGGAGTTGAGCGGCGGTTTTTTGCAAAATGAACGACCGGATGATAGCTTTTTCGGCCAATTCATGATATGGTAATGCCAGAACATGAAGGAGGGAAACCACAATGGAACAGGGAACGCTTGGAAAGCGCATTGCCTATCACCGCAAGCGGCTGGGCATGACGCAGGAGCAGCTGGCGCAGCGCGTCGGCGTGAGCGCGCAGGCGGTGAGCAAATGGGAGAACAACCTCTCCTGCCCCGATATCACCATTCTGCCGGAGCTTGCCTCCATCTTCGGCATCAGCGTGGATGAGCTGCTCGGCCGCACACCACCGAAGGAGGAGCGCGTACACGAGGCAGAGGTCATCAAGCCGGAGGAGAAGGAACACATTCTGGATTACACCATCGGCAGCGCCGCACGCAGTGGTCTGTGGTTCGCGATCTACGTCCTCGCCATCGGTGCGCTGTTTCTTGTCAATGCGCTGGGAAAATTCGATGTATCCGTCTGGACGATCCTCTGGACATCCGCCCTGTTGCTGGGCGGTCTGAGCATGCTGACGCACCGCTTCTCCTGCTTCAGCATCGGCCTGATGCTCGTGGGCGGCTATTCGCTGCTGACCGCATTCGGCTTTCTGTCCATCGGCTTCCGCTGGAGCGTCCTGATCCCGGTCTTTCTGCTGCTGTGGGGCGTGAGCCTGCTGGTCGATTATTTCTGCGGCCGCAGGCGGAAGCAGCACCATGTGCGCGCCTCCTACGGCGGGAAATTCACGCAGGACACGCGCTGCGATAACGGCCACCTGAGCTGCGAGCTGAGCTTTGGCTCCTGCCGTGTGCCGGTCGTGACACCGCTGCTGCGCAGCGGCAGGATCGAGACGAGCTTCGGAGACTTCACCGTCGATCTGTCCGGCTGCGAGGCCGTGCAGGACAACTGCCCGCTGACCGTTGAGACGAATTTCGGCAGCCTGACGCTGCTCGTGCCGGACCGCTTCACCGTCACGGTCTCCGGGAAGGATACGACGGCGGCCAGCCTCAACCAGCGCGGGACGCCCTGTGAGCATCCCGAGGCTCAAATCCTGCTGGATGCCGATCTCAGCTTCGGCAGCCTCGAGATCAAGTACATATAAATACCGGGACCGCCTCTCTCTGTGAGGCGGTCCCGCTTGATATCAGCGGATCACATAAAAGTACAGCAGCACGAGCAGGCCGAGGCCGATGCGATACCAGCCAAATGCCGTGAAGTCGTGCTTGCGGATATAGCCCATGAGGAAGCGGATAGCCAGGATGGACACGCCGAAGGCGACCGCCATGCCGACGAGCAGCACGCCAAGCTCCGTGCCGCTGATCGCGCCGAATTTCACGATCTTCAGCAGCGACGCGCCGAACATCACGGGCACGGCGAGGAAGAACGTGTATTCCGCGGCGACCTCGCGCGACGTGCCGATGAGGATGCCGCCGAGAATGGTCGCACCGGAGCGCGACGTGCCGGGGATGAGCGCGAGCACCTGGAACACGCCGATGAGCAGCGCATCCGACCAGCGCAGCGCCGCGATGGAATTCACGCGCGGCTTGCGGCTGCGGTTATACCGCTCGACGAACAGGAAGCCGGCGCCATAGAGCAGCAGCATCAGGGCCACGACGGTCGGGTTATAAAAGTGCTTGTCGAGCCAATCGTTCAGAGGCAGGCCGATGAGCATGGCAGGCAGGCAGGAAACCGCGATCTTCAGCCACATGACGATCTTGTCCATACAGCAATAGCGGTCGCCGAAGCGCTGCAGGCTGCCCACGAAGCCGTTCGTGCTCTGCTGGGCGAACCACGAGCGCTGCGGGATGCGCTTACGGTGGAAGGGCCAGAGCTTGCTCCAGTAGAGCACCACAACAGCAAGGATCGCGCCGAGCTGGATGACGACGTTGAACATCTCCTTGAACGCATCCGACTGCTGCAGCGGCCAGATGGCGTCCGTCAGGATCAGATGGCCCGTGCTGCTGATGGGGAGCCATTCCGTGATGCCCTCCACGATGCCGAGCAAGATGACCTTCAGCCATTCGATAAAATTCATGAAAAACCTTCTTTCCGGTTATCTGTTCGATTCTATGCCAATACTGGGAAAGTATAGCACATCTTCCGCCGGATGTCAAAGCAAAAGGGGATGCGGCCGCATCCCCCTTTATCTGTCTTTTCTGCAGGACGTCCGGCAGTGCGTGCAGTCTCCGCAGCAGCCGCAGCAGCCGCGGTGGTGCAGCATGCGCCAAAGCGACACGGCCAGCCACGCCGCCAGCAGCGCCAGCACGGCCCATTCCAGCCACCCCATGCGTCAGGCGATCAGCAGCAGGAGCTGATACAGCCCCGCCGCAACGCACCAGGCTACAACGCACTGGAACACCGCAACGACTGCGCCGCGCAGCTTGCTGCCCAGCTCGCGCCCGATGGCCGCAATAGCCGCGACGCACGGCGTGTAGAGCAGGGTGAACGTCAGGAAGCTCACGGCCGACAGCGGCGTGAACAGGCCGGAGAGCGCTGCGCTCAGGTGCTCCGTTCCCGCGCCGGTCAGGATGCCGAGCGTGCTGACCACAGCCTCCTTGGCCGTAAAGCCGGTAATGAGAGCCGTCGTCACACGCCAGTCCTCAAAGCCCAGCGGGCGGAACACCGGCGCGAGGATGCGCCCGACAGAGGCAAGCAGGCTCCTGCTGCTGTCCGTCACGAAATTCAGGTGCAGGTCAAACGACTCCAGGAACCAGATGGCAAGCGTCGCCACGAAAATGACCGTAAACGCGCGCTGCAGGAAGTCGCGCGCCTTGTCCCACAGGAGCATGGCCACGCTCTTGAGCGTCGGCAGGCGATAATTCGGCAGCTCCATGACGAACGGGACGGGATTTCCGCGGAACACCGTGTGATTCAGCAGCAGGGAGATGAGCACGCCGATGGCCATGCCGCCGAAGTAGAGCAGTGCCATAGCGAGCACAGCATGCTGCGGGAAGAATGCCGCCGTGAACACGGCATAGATCGGGATCTTGGCCGAGCAGCTCATGAACGGCGTCAGCAGGATCGTCAGACGGCGGTCGCGTGCGGACGGCAGCGTCCGCGTTGCCATCACGGCGGGGACCGTGCAGCCGAAGCCGATGAGCATCGGCACGAAGCTGCGGCCGGACAGGCCGATCTTGCGCAGGAGCTTGTCCATCACAAAGGCGACGCGCGCCATATAGCCCGTATCCTCCAGAATGGACAGGAAGAAGAACATGACCACAATGATGGGCAGGAAGCTCACCACACTGCCGACGCCCGCAAAAATGCCGTCGATCATGAGGCTATGTACCACCGGGTTCATGCCATAGGCCGTGAGGCCATGGTCGACCACCGCGCTCAGGCGGCTGATGCCCAGCGCCAGCAGGTCCTGCAGGCCCGCGCCGACCACGTCGAACGTCAGCCAGAAGATCAGCAGCATGATGCCGACAAAGATCGGCAGGGCTGCATATTTGTTCGTCAGCACGCGGTCGATGCGCACGCTGCGCAGATGCTCGCGGCTCTCGCGGCACTTGACCACGGTTTTGGAGCACAGGCGCTCAATGTAGTCATAGCGCATGGAGGCAATGGCGGCATTGCGGTCCAGCTTGCCCTCGTCCTCCATCTCGACGATGCTGTGCTCGACCATCTCCAGCTCGTTCTGATTGAGCAGGAGGCGGCTGATGATGTCCTCGTCGCCCTCGATGAGCTTCGTCGCCGCAAAGCGCCGGGCCATCCCGGCAGCCTGCGCGTGATCCTCGATCAGGTGCGAGACGGCGTGGATGCAGCGGTGCACCGGACCGTCATCACAGAAATCCACGCGCTTCGGCAGCGTGCGCGTGCGTGCAGCACGCACGGCACTGTCGACCAGCTCCTCGATGCCCTCGTTCTTCGCCGCGGCGATGGGAACGACCGGAATGCCGAGTTCATCGGACATTTTCTGCACATCGATGGTACCGCCGTTGCCGCGCACCTCGTCCATCATGTTGAGCGCCAGCACCATCGGGATCTGCATTTCAAGAAGCTGCAGCGTCAGATAGAGGTTGCGCTCGATATTCGTGGCGTCGACGATATTGATGATGCCGTCCGGCTTCTGATTCAGGATAAAATCGCGGGTCACGATCTCCTCGGCCGTATAGGGTCGCAGAGAATAGATGCCCGGCAGATCGACGACGCTGCAGCCCTTTGCGCCGCGCATCACGCCCTCCTTGCTGTCGACCGTCACGCCGGGAAAATTGCCGACATGCTGGTTGGACCCGGTGAGCTGATTGAACAGCGTCGTTTTGCCGCAATTCTGATTTCCGACCAGTGCAAAGATCATGCGCCCACCTCCGGCAGGATCTCGATCTGCGCCGCGTCGTCCATGCGAAGCGTCAGCTCATAGCTGCGCAGGCGGATCTCCATGGGGTCACCCATCGGGGCGATCTTCTGCACCGTCACGCGCGTATTGGGGATCAGGCCCATATCCAGCAGTCTGCAGCGCAGGATCCCCTCGCCGCCGACCGCCGTAATGAGCCCGCTTTTTCCGACAGGAAGCTCCTTTAAGGTCATGGCTTCTCCCTCCAAAGTTAGACAGTCTTAACATTTTTTCATAGTAGCATACCCGGCTTTCCCTGTCAAGGAAAAAAACGGTGCACCGAAAATCGGTGCACCGGAAATTTATCTTGCGGTCATTTTTCTGCGGAAGATCACAATGGCCGCCGTCAGCAGGCCAAAGGCCCATGCCAGAACGATCCAGAGCTGTGGGAACATGCCGCCCCAGTCCCCTGCCAGAGCGGCCCGCGCCGCGTCGACGGCGTTGGCGAACGGGAGCGCGTAGGCGATGCGGCGGAAAACCTTTCCGCCGAGGTCGAGCGAGAACCAGATGCCGGAGAGCCACGCCGAGACATTGGTCAGTAAGGCTCCGCACATCCCACCGACGGCCTTTTCCGGCAGCAGTGTGCCGCACAGCATGCCGAGCGCCAGATTCACAAGCGCGATGGGCACGTTGACCGCCGTGCAGGCCAGAATGCGCCACGACACCGGCAGGCCGAGCGGGATGGCCGCCAGCAGGCACACAAGCGTCTGTGCCAGAGATAGCCGAGGATGAAATCCCGCCCCGTCAGCGGCGAGGCATACAGCCGCAGGATGAGGGCCGACGAGCGGTCGCGTGAGAGCAGCAGCGCGGAAAACAGCGCCAGAAAGCTCAGGCTGAACACGCTGACGCCCGGCGCAAGCTGCTCCGGCTCAAAGAGCGTCATGTGGGCCTCCGGCGGGATATGTCGGTTCAGGAAGCTCAGCAGCAGGAGCAGCAGGATGGGAAACGCGACGCCGAAGCCGACGCTGATCGGATCGCGGAGAATTTCGCGCGCGTTGCGCGAGGCAAAAAAGCGCATTCTTCTCATTGGGCTCCCTCCCCTGCCAGCTTGATAAAGGCCTCCTCAAAGCGCGTCTCGCCCGCCGCGGCGCACAGCTCCTGCGCCGTGCCGCAGATACGCAGCCTGCCGTGCGACAGGATACCGATGCGGTCGGAAAGCGCCTCCGCCTCCTCGAGATAATGCGTGGTGAGGATGACAGTCACTCTGCCTCGCAGGCTTCGGATGACCTGCCACAGCTCCCGCCGCGCCAGCACATCCAGCCCGAGCGTCGGCTCATCCAGAAATACGAGCTGCGGCTGCGAGATCAGCGCCATAGCGATGGAAAGCCGCCGCTGCCAGCCGCCGGAGAGCGTTTTGGCCCGGCTGCGCTCTACCTCGCCCAGATGGAACTCCGCGATCGTCTCCGCCGCGCGCTGCGCGGCCTCCCGGCGCGATGCGCCGTAGATCCCGGCGATAAGCTCCAGATTCTCCCGCACCGTCAGGTTCGGCGCAACGGCCGTCTCCTGCGGGGAGAGATTGATGCGCCGCTTGATCTCCTGCGGCTGCTGCGTCAGGCGAAAGCCGAGGATGTCCGCCTCGCCGCTCGTCGGCTGCAGCAGGCCCGAGAGCATGCGCAGCGTCGTCGTCTTGCCCGCTCCGTTCACCCCCAGCAAGGCAAACAGCTCGCCCTGCCGGACGGTCAGGTCCAGCCCGTCCACGGCCGTGCGCGGCCCGAAGCGGCGCGTCAGAGCATGAGTCTCAATGGCATTCATGCTTTGTCATCCTTTCTCTTCGGCATTGCCGCCGTAATGGCTGCAAAGATCTGCCCGGCCTGCGCCTTGGGCGGCAGGGCGATGCCCTGCTCCGTGTCGGCCAGCAGCAAAAGCTGGTCGCCCGGCTCGATGCCGAACATTTCGCGCACCTCGGCCGGGATGACGATCTGCCCCTTCGGCCCGACCTTCACGGTCGTCATGTATTTTCCCTCCGGAAAGCCGTTGTTCCCCATGGTTCTTCCTCCGTTTCCGATTTGTATAACTTGTATTACTAGTTATACCACCGTGGAAATAAAAAGTCAACCCGTGCACGACATCTTTTTCGTGCACGGGTTTGCTTCCGTCAGGACACCTGATTCACAATGCCCAGGAACACAATGCTCTGTGTCTCATGGTCGAAGATCACGCAGAGATACGGGCGCGTGAGATAGACCGTCTTGGGCTCCTCGGTCTGGACCGCCGTTGCCTCCATCATCGGTATGCTCGTCACGGCCGCGCCGATCGTGCCGCTCTCATCGACCTGCAGATAGGTCTTCTGCTGGACGGCGTCGATCTTCAGAGGCGTGTCAGACAGCAGCGAGAAATCCGCAGCGTCCGTAAAGGCCGCCTGCATGCCCATACGCTCCAGCACCGGCTTGAGCTCTGCCGTGGTCGCAGCGGTAAATTTCGGCATACGCGTGTAGACCGTTTTCGATTGCGGATTACAGATTGCCTGCAGCAGCGTCTCGCCGTCAAGTGCCTCCAGCAGAGCCTCCGGGGTACTGCCCTCGGCCGGGAGCAGGCCCGCAAAGGAATAGCGGCCGCCGGAATAGTGCTTTACAAAGCCCGTCGCGCCCGCGACCTCGAGATAGCCGCGCTCTTCGCCGGACAGATAGGTCACGGTCTGCTCCGTGCCGTCGCTCGCGTGGAACGTGCCCTCGCTGCAGCTCTGCGGCTCATAGGGGCTGGCCCACTCTGCGTCGAATGTCATGGCGTTGATGAGATAGGTCACGATGCTCGGGTCGTCCTGCTCCAGGAGCTTTTTGATGCGCCCCTTCGTATTCTCACTGACCCATTCGTTGATTGCCGCCGCGCTGATTTCTCCTGCATGGACCTCCGCGCCGTAATTCTGTTCAACGGCCTTTTGAAATTCCGGAAGAAGCTGCAGACTTTCTCTGGTCCAAAGTGAGTTCGCCGAGACGACCTCGCCGTCCTCCGCCGCGCGGCAGGAAGCAAGCCAGGCATTCAGATCGTCCAGCTTCGCGCCGAGGGCATATTCCATCTCCTCCAGCGTGCGGCCGCCCGCGCCGTTTGCGGCCATGCCGAGGGCCAGCAGGGCGGAATACGGTGAGAGGATCGTTGTGGCATCCGGCTTTGCTGCGCCGCGCAGCAGATCGAGTGCAAAATTCGCCCCACCCACAGCGGCGGTCTGATCCGGCACGGTCAGATCCTCGACCGGCTCCGGCTTTTCCGACGACTCGACGGCATCACTCGGAACGACCGGGTCCAGCCAGGCATCAGTCGGCTTTGTTTCCTCCGTTGCCTCCGTCGGAGCGGCGGGACTGCCGCAGGCCCCGAGCAGCAGTGCTGCCAGCAGCAGGCAGATGAGTTGTTTCAGCTTCATGCGTGGTTCCTCCTTTGCAGATGCTCTGCTGGTTAGACGCAGCAGAGCACCGGAAGTTCCCGCAAAAAGGAGGCAGTCGCTCTCCAACAATCATTCTCTAATAAAGCACCTATTGCATGCCGTCAATGATCGCATGATCATCCGCCTGCACGCTGGAGAATATCTTCAACATCTCCGATTCCGGGATTTCTTTTTCGCACATCAGCGTAAACATATACTCATGATTTGTCCAGATGTAGGTTATGACCTCATTATCGGTAATTTTGATCACCTCAAATCCATTTATGCCGGTTGATTCCGCTGTTGCTCCCTCCGAATTAATGCCTCCCCTTGTTGCATTCTCGTAGTCCTCCGGCATGGGGACTTGATCAAAGCAAATCCACCAATTGTTCGCATTGTGCCAGCCGATTGACACAGCTGCAATGCTGACTGTTTTGAATTCCTGCTGATATCCATCCGGTATATATGTTGGGAGATACACTGTCTCGATAGAATCCGGGGCAGAAGCCGCCTGTATTGGGTCGAATGAAACCTCATAATGGGTGCCCTCATCATGGAGGAAGAACTTGATAATTGCTTCACGGACTGCCGGAATCGCCATTGCGCTTGCCGCCAATACTGCCGCAAGGATTGCAATAAGGGCCACTCGCTTCCACACTGTATTCTGATACTTCCAACCTTTGGATACTGTCTTCCTGTTCAGCTTTTCTGTCTTTCGGATAAAGTGATCCGACAATTGCATTGCAATTTTATCCTCACAATCTGGTACATCCGAGTACTCCTCCAGCGTCGCATCGATCAGCGCCCGCTCAAACGGCGTTTCAGCCCTGCTCTTCAAAGCACATTCCCTCCTTCCGACAAAAATCAATCAGGAGTTTTTTCCCGCGATTGAGCTGCTGGCGCACTGTCCCCGGCTTGCGATGCAGTATGGCCGCTGATGCAGCTACAGTCTGCCCCTCTACGCAGATTATCAGCAATACCTCACGATATGGAGCGGGCAGCATTCTCGCAGCACGCAGTAATGTGTCATAGTCCTGAGATTGCATAACCTTCACAAACAAATCCTCGTCAGAGGCTATTGGAAGCTCATCAATGTCAAGCATATTGTCCTGCCGTTTCTTCTGCGGAAGCAACGATAGTGCAGCGTTTTTGGCTGCGGTAAGTACATAAGCCCGTAAACGCCTATCATCAACCGGCAGGGATTTTATCCTTTGTGCGATGCCCAGAAATGCGATCTGAACAGCATCTTCCGCATCTTCATCACTGTGCAGAATACGTTTCGCCACAAGCAGCATCTGCTTCTGATAGTTGCTGTAAATATCGGAAAAGCGAAGCTGGTCGGCTTCGCTGTCAATCAGGGCAAAATACAGCATCAGCAAGGAAACGCACCTCCCAACTATTCATCATGATACCCCGCACGCCGCACACTGTCAAGCAACCCATCTGTCCAAAATGTATGTAAAAAGCGAAAAAGTTGTATCATTTTTGCCCCAGCAGCTGTCTTAGAAAATAGAGGCAATGGTAAGCGTAGCATACACCATACAGAAATAGGAGGTGAAATAATGAAACGTGTATTCAGTTTTCTAATTGCAATTATTGTTACTATTTCAATATCATATAATGTGCAAGCACTTCGGGCAGATAGCATTCGGCCACAATACGCAAATGCTCGACAGGCGGAGGTTCTTCTTTCTATCAGTAGCTCCGGAAAAGCAGTTGTTGTTAAGTGTTACGGGACAAACGGATTAAAATCAGCGTATGTGACAACGTATCTTGAAAAAAGGTCAGCGGTACGTGGATTCGGGTGAATATTCCAGCACCAAATAATACTTGGACATATTCTACTACGAGCCAATCTTTTAGTCAAGAATACATTGTCGCGCTTGATAGTGTGGGGCAATATCGGGCAACGTCGCAATTTGTATTAACCGCAGCTACGGTTGAATACATAACCGACACCAGCTATGCAACATACAAAAGTTGATTTTTATAACTGATTCATCGAAATATCCAGTACGTTTACTGAGGTTCTAAAAGTGCTAACGCATAGCCATTGCTTGGTTCAGTGCTGATTGATTTAATTTACCATCATAAAGACGTACATACATTAATTTGAGCACATTTGCTCATAACGATAAGATTCTGAAAGGAGAAAGTGTCATGAAAAAAATCAAAAAAGTGGTTGCCCTCTTGTCCATTGTTTCTCTGCTCATTGCAACAGCATTTTCTGCTTCCGCTGTTGAAGCAAATGCCTCTTATGACCCGGAGACAAACCATGCGACTGTGCTTCATAACGAAAATCAAGTTATACCTGTTGCAGGCACGACACAACTCTCACAAGATGAGTACAAACGCACTTGGGCAAGTCTGACTGATAACGCGGGAACAGCTGCCGAAATACAGGCGACCTGTGAGCTTTTTATTTCTTCAATCTATGCCAGCAGACGAGATAGTGATTACAACTGCACTACGTTTACTGTTCAGTCTATTCGGAATGAGCAGGTTGACAGCACGATCGCATATATCGAAAGCCAGAATCAATACCAGCGTGAAATTGCTGATATTTGCGATTTTAAGATCATTTCTGATAGTATTGAATTTGAAAATTTCTCGGGCGTATTAACTGGGAATACTTGCACCGCGGAAATAGGCGTTCATTATTGTTATGAAATGGAAGGTGCTTTCGAGGATACATTTTATCTAAACTGTGTTTATTATCTGACACTGGAAAAAATCAACGGAAACTGGGGCATCGTCACAGCAAAGACAAGTATGCCGAATGAACAAGCAGACGGGTTTGTTTATGACTCATTCGATGCCCACGCAGCCGCTTTGGCCGTTGTCGGTGACCATGATTTTTCGACAATGGAAAAGCCCGCCAACACGAATAACACAGCTACAACCACAGCAACATACCAAACAACATCATATAGCTCGACGGCGGCAGTAAATTACGCCAAGCAATATTACAATAAAACTAATAGTTTATTTGGTGCAAGCAGTTCTAATTGCCAAAATTTCGCGTCGCAATGTGTTTGGGCCGGACTTCTATCTGGATGTGGCGCTTCAGGTACTTCGACAACTGCATTCCCCGCTGTTTCTACAGCTTGGACAGGCACTAATTCTACAAATGTCTGGTGCAGAAATCAATACACTACCTACTATGGTGATAAATATTGGTTAAATTGGGGATGGGATAATGTAAACGGCTTCCTCAAAATCATCTGGCTCAGTGATCATACTATATCCGGTCCACAAGGCTATTATTGGCTGGGCTTAGCCAAAGCGTGTGTTGGCGATGTAATTATCTGGGACACAGCTGGCACGCGAAGTGTAGACAGTGGAACCTATGATCACGCAATGGTAGTTACACGAACAACAGGAACAGTTGGTTCACGCGGCGTGAGTAATTTTTGCATAGCAGCAAATTCGAGTTCGACGACATCTGCCTATATGCCTCTTGCGCAGTATTGCAGCTATTCTGCAAGTTGCTTTGCAACTGCTCATATTACTGGCGGCTACTACTACATTTGATGAAGGCAGGATTTCGCAAACGCATTATTGCACTGCTTTTTCCATGTGCATGCTGTACTATTTTGTCAATATATCTCTCCGCCTGCTGTTCAGATATACTTCACGACATTGAGGGAAATATACCAACCATCGAACAGGAGAGCATTCCACCCCGTACCGCACCCACGGAGGCCACAGAGGCAGGAAACGTTCCCTCCCAGCCACAGAATACCGAGAACAGCACCCATATGCCGGAGGCGCCATCGGTCATTGCCACGGAGCCTGAGCGCACATACGCCGTTTGGGACGAATCCTTCTATCAAAACGGTGTACCAATTTCGCCGCAGCCGGGAGACACGCAGGCTACATGGCAGCCTGAACTGGCAGAAACATTTCCCGCTGATCAGAATTGCAATGAGATGGAGCTGTTGGAAAAATGGATGGCAGTTGAGGGGCTTACGCCGGAAGGCCTTGACTCTCGCGAGTGTAACCAACTGGTGCTGGTCGTAGCACAGGAGACGGATGGCATTCAGACGGAAACCGTGTGTTATCAGCGGGAGGCGGGCGGAGCCTGGCAGCCTGTATCCGGTCTGAGCAGGATGCATGGCTGGGTTGGAGGTAACGGCATTATGCACGGACGCAAACGCGGGAGCAACACATCTCCTGCGGGACTCTGGTCGCTGGGTTTGGCTTTCGGAAATTCTCCAAAGCCAGATGGACTGAAGATGCCATGGCGAGACGTTACGCCAAGCTCAGATTGGGTATGTGACGAAGATTCCATTTACTTTAATTCGTGGCAGGAACGCGACGACCCGTCCATCCTCGATCTGTGGAGCGATGATGTTGAGCATCTGGAAGACTATCAGAGCGCCTATGCATATGCTTGCGTCATCCGTTTTAACACTGCTCCCTATACCATTCCGGAACGCGGCTGTGCAATATTCTTTCATTGCAGCAAGGGTGCAACGGGAGGCTGCATCGGGCTTCCCGAAGCCGATATGGTAAACACACTCTTGTGGCTAGACCCGCAGGAAAACCCGTACATTCTGATAATGGGCTATCAGCGCAGTGCAGGAAACTGAATCGTCTGCTTGCTAAACTGTCTGAAAGCTCTCTTACAGAAAAACCGCCCCGGAGCACCTTCCTTTCGAAGGGTGTTCCGAGGCGGTCCGTCATTATTCAGGTTCTCCTTAAGAAGATCTCTCCGCACTTGCGGCAGACGATCTTCGTCTGGCCGCAGCCGGCCGGGACGATCTGCACGGCTCTGCAGGCCGGGCAGCGGAAGAAGCGCCTCCTGCGGCCGCGGTGCAGCGCCTGCCGCGGGGCATGCGCCGCAAAAAACGAGAGGATCGGCGCATTCATGCCTGCTTCCGCGCGCCGTCTGCGCGCGCCTCCCGCAGAATGCCGCCGTAGCGGATGGCATACTTCACAAACGCCAGCAGGATCAGGCAGGCGCAGAGTGCGGCATCCGCATACAGGAACCAGTCCGGCGCCGTCCGCCAGAGCATCAGGACGAACATGGAAAGGTAGATCACGGCCGTGCACAGCTTGCCGTACCAGCCCGCGCCGTAGACCATGCCGGTGTGGTGCAGGGTCAGGAGCGTCATGATGCCGATGGAGATCTCTTTCAAAACCAGAATGCCGACGACCCACCAGCACTTCATAGGCATGAGGCACAGCAGCACGGCGATCTGCGTCAGCTTGTCGGCAACCGGGTCGATGGCCTTGCCGAAATTCGAGACCATGTGATACGTCCGCGCGACCCAGCCGTCCACGACATCCGTCACGCCGGACAGCACGAGCATGCCGAACGCCCACCAGACCTCATTCTTTGCATACAGCACGATGATCACGGGAATGAGCGCCAGCCGGAAAAAGCTTAGCACATTGGGGATCGTCAGGATCCGGTCCGTATCCGCCTTTCCCGCGCGCTCCAGATTGCGGTGCTCCTTGTCATTCATGCTGCACATCCTCCTCTTTTTCGTCCACCTGCGGGACGAACAATTGCGTCACAACGGACTTTTTGCGGTGCTTCTGATGGAAATAGCCGATGACGCTGAACACGACCGCGCCGATGAGGTTGACGATCAGGTCGCCCATGGTGTCATACAGGCCGATATCCAGATAGCCGCCGAGGCCGAGGCTCTCGCCGTTCACAACGACATCCTGAATGTTCGAGATCGTGATGGGAATGTTGCGGTTCGTCGGGTCGAGCGCCACAGAGGTGATCTGCTGGATGACTGTGTCCTTCTGCATATCCTTGTGGAACAGGTTATCCACGGAAAATTCAAAAATTTCCCACAATGCGCCGATCGTCATGGAGAAACAGAACGCCACGAGCGCCAGAAACAGCGGTGAAAGCTCGAAGCTGACCTTCTTGTGGCGGTTCAGAACGTCCGCCATGGAATAGCCGACCGCCGCATAGATAAAGCCGCTCGTCGTATGCAGGGCCTTATCCCAGAACGGGACCGTCACATAAAAGCAGGCGATCTCACCGAGGATCTCCGCTGCAAAGATGAAGACGACAACCGTGATCTCCAAACCGGCCGGGAGGCGTACCCCCAGCTTCCGCTCCAGAATGGAGGGCAGGAGCAGCAGCACGAGCGTCAGGAGGCAGGTGTAGACGCTTTCGATCTGGCCGTTGAAGGCCGAGCGGACGAGCACGCCGACCACGATGAGCCGGATCACGGCATAGACGATGAGCGTCAGCTTGCTCTTCTTCTGCAGGCGCAGCTTTTCCTGGCGCAGGCGCGCCTCGCGGCGCTCCTGCCGCGACATTTTATTTTTCAATTCCGTTCCCGTCCTTTTCATGTTTCTACCGATATCATATCCCGGAATTATCAATTCTGCGTCAACCGATTATGAATTTCAGTTCATAAACCGGAAATTTTCCGTTCCAAAATCCGGCCGTCTGTGGTATACTGAGAAGACGGAAACGGAGGGATCCCCATGTTCAAGATTCTCGTTGCCGAGGACGACGCCGAGCTGCGGCAGCTGTTCTGCCGCGTACTGACGCGCCACGGCTTCCAGCCCATCGGCGCAGCCGACGGTGTGGAGGCGCTGCAGGTCCTCGAGCGCGACTATATCGACCTCATCGTCTCGGACATCATGATGCCGCAGCTGGACGGCTATGCGCTGGTGCGCGGCCTGCGCGACAGCGGCAATACCATCCCCGTGCTGATGATCACGGCGCGCGACGGCTTTCAGGACATGCAGTTCGGCTTTCTGGCAGGGGCGGACGACTATCTGGTCAAGCCCATCAACGTCAACGAGCTCGTGCTGCGCATCAACGCCCTGCTGCGGCGCGCGCAGATGGTCGCGGACCGGCGGCAGACGCTTGGCACAACGACATTCGAATTCGACTCGTTCTCCGTTCTGACGGGCGGCGTGCAGACCGTCCTGCCGCAAAAGGAGTTTTTGCTGTTATACAAGCTCGTCTCCTCGCCGGGGCACATCTTCACGCGGCAGCAGCTCATGGACGACATCTGGGGCATCGACACCCACACGGACCCCCGCACGGTGGACGTGCACATCAACCGGCTGCGCGACCGCTTCCGGGAAAATCAGGACTTTGAGATCATAACCGTTCGGGGCATCGGTTATAAGGCGGAGCGGAAGCATGAAGAAGGATAAACGCTTTTCCCTGCGTCTGCGGACGTATTACCTGCTCATCATCGCCATCGTCGTCATCATCTCGTTCGGCGCCGTTGTCGGCGCGCTGACGGCCCTGCAGCAGCTCGGCGTCATCGGCCACATCAACGTCTCCACGCTCGTGGCCCTGCTGCTCGTGGCGGCCGCCGCAAGCGGCAGCGCCAGCTTTCTCGTCGGGCGGCGCGTGCTGGCCCCGATGGTCAAGCTGAGCAAGGCCTCGCGCGAGGTCGCGCGCGGCAACTACAGCATCACGGTCGAAGACCCGAGTAAGCTTGAAGAGGTGCAGACGACCCTGCGGAACTTCAACGCACTCGTGCGCGAGATGAACCGGATCAACAACGTCACAAACGACTTTGTCTCCAGCGTCTCACACGAATTCAAGACGCCGCTGACCGCCATCGAGGGCTATGCCATGCTCCTGCAGGACACCGGCCTGACGCAGGCGGAGCGCGACGAATATCTGGACAAGATCCTCTATAACACGCACCGCCTCTCCACGCTCGTCGGCAACATCCTCATGCTCTCAAAGCTCGAGAATCAGTCGCTTTCTGACCAGCGCAGCACGTTCCGCCTCGATGAGCAGCTGCGGCAGGCCGTTGTGATGCTCGAGCCGCAGTGGGAGGAAAAGTCGCTGAGCTTTCGTGCCGAGCTGGACGCCGTGAGCGTGACGGCCTGCGAGCCGCTGCTGCTGCAGGTCTGGACGAACCTCATCGGCAATGCCATCAAATTCAGTGAGCCGGGGCAGGAGCTGTCCCTGCGCCTGCTCGACCAGACGGAATGCGCCGTCGTCTCCGTCATGGACCACGGCTGCGGCATGACGCCCGAAGTGCAGGCGCGCATTTTCGAGAAATTCTATCAGGGCGACAGCTCCCGCAAGGCCATGGGAAACGGCCTCGGCCTGCCGCTCGTCAAGCGCATCGTCGAGCTGTCCGACGGCGTCATCGAGGTCGACAGCGCCCCCGGGCAGGGCTCGACGTTCCGCGTCATCCTGCCGAAAAAGTAAAACAGACGCTGCAGGTTTTTATCGCTGCAGCGTCTCAGCGTGTCGAAAAACTCTTTTCGACACGCTGGAAGACTGCGAAAAAGTTCGGAAGGCAAGCAACTCGCACCCGTCGGCGTACAAAGGTACGGTAGGGTGCGAGTTGCGCAGTAAGTCAAAATCCATGTAAATCAAGAGATTTTTCGCTAAAAAGTTTGAAAATCCTAAATAATACGGAAAGTCCAAAACCAACGAATATCTCTAAAATGTTTTCCGGATTTTGACGGTTACGGACTTTTTCGACGGTCTCAGACGCTGCAGCCACGAAAAAGCTGCAGCGTCTTTGGTTTTATTTCTCCGGCTTTTTGCCGGTATAGAGCTGGTAATAGCGGCCCTTCTGGGCAATGAGGTCGTCGTGCGTGCCGCGCTCGATGATGCGGCCCTGCTCAAGGACCATGATGCAGTCCGCGTTGCGCACCGTCGAAAGCCGGTGGGCGATGACGAACGTCGTGCGACCCTTCATCAGGCCGTCCATACCGGCCTGCACGAGCGCCTCCGTGCGCGTGTCGATGGAGGACGTCGCCTCGTCAAGGATCAGCACTGGCGGGTCTGCCACGGCGGCGCGCGCAATGGCAAGCAGCTGGCGCTGGCCCTGACTGAGGTTCGCGCCGTCGCTCGTCAGCATGGTGTCATAGCCGTTCGGCAGGCGCTCGATAAAGCCGTCCGCATTGGCCAGCTTCGCCGCAGCGACGCATTCCTCGTCCGTAGCATCCAGACGGCCGTAGCGGATGTTCTCCATGACCGTGCCGGTGAACAGGTGCGTATCCTGCAGGACCATGCCGAGGCTGCGGCGCAGGTCGTCCTTGCGAATTTTGTTGATATTGATGCCGTCATAGCGGATCTTGCCGTCCGCGATGTCATAGAAGCGGTTGATGAGGTTTGTGATCGTCGTCTTGCCTGCGCCCGTCGAGCCGACAAAGGCGATCTTCTGGCCTGGCGTCGCATAGAGGTCGATGTTATGCAGAACGATCTTCTCCGGTGTATAGCCGAAATCCACGTCATGGAACACCACGTCGCCCGCGAGCTTCGTATAGGTCACGGTGCCGTCCGCCTGATGCGGATGCTTCCACGCCCACACGCCGGTGCGCTTCTCGCTCTCGGTCAGCGTGCCGTCCGGATGCTCGACCGCGTTGACGAGCGTCACATAGCCCTCATCCGTCTCGGACTTTTCATCGAGCAGACGGAACACGCGCTCCGCACCGGCCATGGCCATGACGACGGAGTTCAGCTGCTGGCTGACCTGCGTGATGGGCTGGTTGAAGCTGCGGTTGAGCGTCATGAACGCCGCGAGCGTGCCGAGCGTCAGACCGACATAGCCATGCAGCGCCAGCGCCGCGCCCGCCACGACGCACAGTACATAGCTGACGTTGCCGAGCTGGGCGTTGACCGGCATGAGGACGTTTGCATAGCTGTTGGCACGGCAGGAGCTGTCGCGCAGCTGCTCGTTGAGCTCGTTGAAGCGCTCGATGGCGGCCTGCTCGTGGTTGAAGACCTTCACGACCTTCTGGCCCTGCATCATTTCCTCGATGTAGCCGTTAACCTTGCCGAGGTCCTGCTGCTGCCGGACGAAGAACTTGCCGGACTTCCCGGCGATCTTCTTCGTGGCGAACAGCATCAGAGCCACCATGACGAGCGTCAGCAGCGTCAGCGGCACATTGAGCACGATCATGCTGACGAACACGCTCACGATGCTGATGATGCTGGAAAACAGCTGCGGCAGGCTCTGGCCGATGAACTGGCGGAGCGTGTCGATATCGTTCGTGTAGACGGACATGATGTCGCCGTGGGAATGCGTGTCGAAATACGAGATGGGCAGGCTCTCCATATGGCCGAAGAGCTTTTCGCGGAAGTTGCGCATCGTGCCCTGCGAGACATTGACCATCAGGCGGGTATAGCCCCACGAGCACAGCACGCCGATGGCGTAGACCGCGCCGACCTGGATGAGCTTGTGCAGCAGGGGCGTGAAGTCCGTGCTGCCGCTCTCCAGCATGGGGGAAAGGTAGCTGTCATAGAGCTTCTGCAGGAACAGCGTGCCGTTCAGCTGGGCCAGCACCGTCAGGACGATGCAGATCACGACGGCAAGGCAGTGCCATTTGTAGTGCTTCAGGATGAAGGCCATGGTGCGGCGCATGGTCTTGCCGGTATTCTTCGGCCGTTCCGTGGCGTGCATCGCGCGCCCGGCAGGGCCGCGCATCGGTTTCGTCGCCATATTATGCACCCTCCTTCTCGTCGAAGTCGCCGCCGCCCTGCGTCTGCCCCTGATAGACCTCCTGATAGATGCGGTTCGAGGCAAGCAGCTGCTCATGCGTGCCGAAGCCGTTGACGCGGCCCTCGTCCAGAACAAGGATGCGGTCGGCGTCCTGCACGCTGGAAATGCGCTGGGCAATGATGATCTTCGTCGTATTCGGGATCTCCTCGCGCAGGGCCTTGCGGATGCGCGCGTCCGTCGCGGTATCGACGGCGCTCGTCGAATCGTCGAGGATCAGAATTTTCGGCTTTTTCAGCAGGGCACGGGCAATGCACAGGCGCTGCTTCTGCCCGCCGGAGACATTCGTGCCGCCCTGCTCGATGTAGGTCTCATAGCCCTGCGGCATGGCTTGAATGAAATCGTCCGCGCAGGCAAGACGGCAGACACGCTCGCACTCCTCCTGCGTGGCCTCCGCGTTGCCCCAGCGGAGGTTTTCCAGGATCGTGCCGGAGAACAGCACGTTCTTCTGCAGCACGACCGCGACCTCGTCACGCAGCGTCGTCAGGTCATATTCACGCACATCGTGCCCGCCGACGCGGACGCAGCCGTCCGACACGTCGTACAGGCGGGAGATCAGGTTGACGAGGCTCGACTTCGCGCTGCCCGTGCCGCCGAGGATGCCGATGGTCTGCCCGGCCTCGATGTGCAGGTCGATGTCCTGCAGGACGGGCTTGCCCTTGCCCTGCCGGTAGGAGAAGCTGACGTGGTCAAAATCCACGCTGCCGTCCGGAACGGCCGTGAGCGCCTGCGCCGGGCTGGTGAGGTCGGCCTTTTCGTTCAGCACCTCGCAGATGCGGCGGGCGCTTGCCACGCTCATGCTCATCATGACAAAGATCATGGAGATCATCATCAGGCTCATGAGGATGCTCATGACATAGCTGAACAGGCTCATCAGGCCGCCCTCCGTGAAGCCTTCAAGCACGATGGCCTTTGCGCCGAGCCACGACAGGCCCAGCATGCTGCCGAACACCGTCAGCATCATCACGGGGTTGTTGAACGACACGTAGGTCTCCGCCTTTACGAACATGCGGTAGACGGCGTTGGCCGCTTTGTTGAACTTGCTGCGCTCATAATCCTCGCGCACGAAGGCCTTGACGACGCGGATAGCACCGACGTTCTCCTGCACGCTGGCGTTCAGATCGTCGTACTTCTTAAACACGCGGTTGAACGTGCCCGTCGCCTTGAAGATGATGAACGACAGCGTAGCCGCCAGAATCACGATGGCCGCAACGAAGATCATGCTCAGGCTGGCGTGAATGGAAAATGCCATGATGAGCGCCGTGATGAGCATGACAGGCGCGCGCACGCAGATACGCGTGATCATCTGATAGGAGAGCTGCACGTTGCTGACGTCTGTCGTCAGGCGCGTAACAAGGCCCGCCGTGGAGAAGCGGTCGATGTTCGAGAACGAAAAGCTCTGGATGTTGGCAAACATGGCCTGCCGCAGATTCGCCGCGAAGCCCGTCGAAGCGATCGATGCGAAGCGGCCCGCCAGAATGCCGCAGACAAGCGCACCGATGGCAACGGCCACCATGATCGCGCCGTAATGCAGCACAGCCTGCATACCTGCCTGCCCGCCGACCTTGACGCCCTTGTCGATAATCTGGGACATCAGCATCGGCAGGAACATATCGGCCACGGCCTCCAGCGCAGAAAAAACGGGCGTGATGAACGTGACCCAGCGATACTGCTTCACCTGCGCCCCCAAGGTTTTCAGCATGGTATTCCTCCTTGCTTCACATTGTTAGCATGCTAATTATATGGCGATATCACTAAATTGTCAATGGATTTTTTGTTAATTCTGTCATTCCACGGTTGACGGAGCCGCGATCCGGCGGTATAATAAGATTTATAAATTCCAAAAGCAGAAACGGAGGCGGAGCATCCATGCAGCAGATGGAGCAGCCCATCGGCGGTGTCGTAAAATGTCTGTCCAATCAGATCCGCCGCCATCTGGATGCAGCGGCATCGGAGGCCGGGCTTGTAGAGCTGACCGGCACACAGGGCATGATCCTGCACTATCTGCTGCGCAACGAGGGCCGTTGCCTGACGCAGCGCGACGTGGAGCAGCGCTTCCAGCTGCGCGGTGCAACGCTCAGCCGCCTGTTTCAGCGCATGGAGGCCGCAGGCCTGCTCGAGCGCCGCGCGGTCTCTCGCGACCAGCGCTGCAAGCAGCTGCTTCCAACCGAAAAAGCACGCGCCATGCATGCACAGTTTGTTACCTGTCTGGATGAAACGGACCGCCTGCTTTTGCAGGGAATCCGGCCGGAGGACGAGGCTGTTTTCCGCAGCGTATGCCTGCAGATGCTGAACAACCTCACGCAGCAGGATGCAGCAGGCCCGGCCGCTCACTGAGAGCAGCCGGGCTTTTTTGACAAGCTGAGCCAAGGGACTGCAGCTGCACCATATGGATCAGAAATGGAGCGTATCTGCACCGATACGCTCCATTCACTATCTTATACTAGAATCTAATAAAAAGCTTTAAAAGCTTTTTATAGCGCCGAGGGCGCGTCAGATTCTGCATGAGACGGCGCAGCGTGCGTCAGCACGATGCGAGTGTGCGTAGCACACGGGATTCCTGATGAAATGTTTTAATCAGGAATCAGTATTACTGGTGCCCCGCAAGGGACCCGTTTTGGCGTGTTTTCCAGCCTGTTTATGTGCCCGCAGGGGCGACCATGGCAGCGAAGCTGTCAAGGCCCGTATACCGCGAGACGTAATAGCGGCTCACAAGGAATGGATCGTCCGCCGTATTGTACTGCCCGCCTACCATTTTCAGGCCGAAGTTGTAGTAGCGCTCTGCGACCTCGAGCGTCAGGTCGCTGTAGCGGCCCGTCGGATAGCACAGCACCGAGGGCTGACGACCCGTCACGCGCGTCAGGATACGCTGCGACTCGCCAAGCTCCCGGATAAGCGTCTCCTCGTCCATGGCATCCATATCCGCATGAGTCAGGCCGTGGCTCTGGATGGAAACAAGGCCGGAATCCGCCATCTCGCGCACCTGCTCCTCCGTCATTTTGTGCTGCATGCCCATGGCATCGGCGATCATGAACACCGTCGCTTTGACATTGTATTTCCGCAGCAGCGGCAGAAGCTCCGTGTAGTTGTCGTCATAGCCGTCGTCAAACGTCAGGATGACAGGCTTCTCGTACTGCTCCAGCTCCGCCAGATCGGAGAACCAGATCGGCTCATAGCCGTTGTCCACAAGATACCGCAGCTGCTCCTCCATGGAGGCCGGGCTGACAAACAGCTCGTCAATGCCCCACATATTGTCGCTGACGGCATGGTACATCAGCACCGGCACGTTCACGCTCTGCTCGATGGAAAAACGCGCCGCACCGGGCGTCAGATAGCGAAGTCCGGTCTCGTCGTCGACATATTCCGCGCAGCGATTCTCCTCCGAGACGGCGGACAGCACATAATAGTCCATCCCGCCGTTTTGAAGCGGCTCCGCCTCCGGCAGAGAAAGCCCCGCCTGCTGCAGCGCGTCTGCCGAAACGTATTCCGTTCCGTCCGAAACGGCCGTGACAAGCTCCGTCCCGTTGAGGACCAGCGTCTCGCCCGCCTCCATGGGCGGCTCCGTCGGCGCTTCGGTCGGCGGCTCCGTCGGGCGCTCTGTTGCGGGCTCCGTGGGCGCGGCCGTCTCCGGCTGCGTGGCCTGCAGGCTCTCCACACCGCGTGGCGCGGTGTGCAGCATATAGCCAACAACCGCCGCGACAGCGATCGTCAGAACGACTGCCAAAACGATCCACCACTTTTTCATTCGTTTCCCTCCCCGCTCTGGCGGCTGTAGTGCTCTCCAAACGCGCATTCGTTGGAAAAGTGCTCACAATTGTTCGTCCGATAGTCATAGCCGCTGCGGCCGACGGCAGAAAGCGCGGCTGCAACGATCTCATCCGGCGCGCGCAGCAGCTTTCGCTCCGCGCGGCCATAGATACGAAGCTCCGGCAGGCCGCCGCGCAGGAATTCCTCCATGCCGGTGCGGCGCACCCGCACGGCCGCAGCATCCTGCTCATTCGGCGAGCCGTCAAAATGGACGATCTCACCGTTTCCGATGTAAATGCCATGGTGGTAATACCCGCTGCGCCGCACACGCACCTGCGCACCGGGCGTCAGCTCGCCGAAGTCCCAGTGTTCCGGCAGGTCTGCCAGCCGTTTACGCCGGAGCATGGAGCAGCTCCTCGATGACGGCGACCACATCGCCAACGGTGTGCAGCTCCGGCAGGCGTTCCGTCGGGAAGCGGATGGAAAATTCGTCCTCGATGCCGATCATGAGCATCAGCATCGTGATGCTGTTCAGGCCGAGGTCCTCCTGCAGGCGGGTCTGCGCCGTCACATGGCCGAGATCTGCCTCCGAGCCCTCCAGCGCCGTCTGCGCAACACGGATCAGGCGTTCAAGCGTCATGATTTCTCTCTCCTTTTTGCTGCTCCCGCTGCCGCCGGAGCGTTGTTTCCCGGAAGCGGCGGTGGAATTCAGCCGCGCGCGTCCGATATTTCGGTTTCATTTCCTGATAAAGCTCCTCCTGCAGGCGCTCCATGGCCTCCTGCAGGCACTGCGTCGCCTCCTGCACGCCCGCGGCGTTCGGCCGCTGCGTCAGCACGATGGGCGCGCCGAACTGGAGCTGCAGCCGCTGGAACGGCTGATAATTCCCCGCGCTGTAGACGGGGATGACCGGCACCCCGGCCTGCAGGGCCAGCAGCGCCGCGCCCTGCTTGAACGGCAGGAGCGTTTCCGTCGGGTTGAGCGCCCCCTCCGGGAAGATGGCGACGCACCGGCCCGCACGCAGGCGGCGCAGCGCCTCATGGAAGAAGCTCAGGTCCGCGCCCGCGGCCCGGTCGACCGGAATGCAGCGCAGCGAGCGCATGGCAAGGCTGCGCACGCCCGTGAACATCTCACCCGCCGCCACGACGGAAATGCGTCTGCAGCGGCACAGCAGGCACAGCATCGGGGCATCCATCCACCAGCTGTGATTCAGCACGAACAGCGCCGGACCGGGGTCCGTGCGCACTTGCTCCGCGCCGGGCGAAAAATGAAGTTTCGGCAGCCAGACAAGGCGCATGCCGAGGCCGCCCATAAAATTTGCAAAATCTGCGGCGATATCCCACAGCCGCTGCAGCAGCTTCCGCATGGCTCACGCCTCCTGCGCCATGCCGCGCAGCTCGATGACCTTGTCGCGCAGGATGGCCGTCAGGCGGTCAAGCTCCGCCGCGTCCGGATTGGCCGTAGAGCACAGCTCCGAAAGGCGGATCGGTTCGCCGATGACGACGTCCGTGCGTTTGCCGAAGCCATAGTTCACGGAGTGCCACATGGGGATGATGGGCACATCGGTCTGCAGGGCGAGCAGGGCCGCCGTACTGCGGAATTCCAGAATTTCTCCCGTCGTGGAGAAGCGCCCCTCCGGGAAGATGAGCAGCAGCTGCCCGCGCCGGAGCGCCTCGACCGACTCGCAGAAAAAGTCCATGCCGAACGAGAAGCGATCGACCTTGATGGCACCGAGCATCCGCAGGCACCAGTTCAGGAAGCGGTTGCACTCATAAAACGTCTTACCGACGAGGCAGCGGACATAACGGAAATAGAACAGATACAGCACCAGAAGAAAGTCCATCTGGTTCTTATGGTTCGTGATGATAATTGCCGGGCCGCGTGTAAAGGCCGGGAGGCACTTCTTGCCCTCGTAGCGGATGCGCGGCCGGAAATACAGGCCGACGTTCCAGCCGCACAGCAGCTTGTTGATCCAGCGGAACAGCAGCTTCATTCGACCGCCTCCCGCTCCGCCTGCACTGCGGCGGCAAAATCCCGCGCCGTGAACAGCGGGTGCTCGGCATCCATCGTCAGGCTGATGCCGTAGCGCTCCGAAACGGCGGAAAAAATATTATAGTAGGTCAGGCTGTCCACGCCGAGCTCCTGCAGGAGCTGCGTGTCCGGGCCGACGGTCTGCCCCGTCACGGAGCCGAGAAGCTCACACAGCTCCTGCACGAGCGCGCGGCTGCTCTCGTCCTCCAGCCGGGTCAGCTCCTCCGGCTCCGGCCGGTGCGCCGGGGTCAGGACGATCGAGCCGTCCGCCAGTTTTTCGCGCAGCTCGGCCCGGCGGGGCTTGCCGAAGCTGATGGGCAGCTCCTGCTCCGTCAGGAAAATACGCGCCGGGCGCATCGTCAGCGGCAGGCGGGCGACCGCCTCATAGGCCGCAGCGGAGGCTCTGGCTCTTGCATAGTCGTCCGCAGCCGTCTGCACGATCAGCACGGGGCGCTCATCGCCCTCCAGCTCCATGCCGAGCACACAACTGGCCGTCCCGGCCTGCAGGGCAAGGCGCTGCTCGATCAGATCCGGGCTGAGATTCTCACCGTTCGCGCCAATGATCAGGTCGCCCTGCCGGGCTTCCATATACCACCGGCCGCCCTCGGCGCGGAAGACGTCCCGCGTGCGGAACCATGCCTCCGGATCGCGCGGCACGCGCACACCGTTTTCGAGCATGGCCGTGTATAGAAGCGGAGAGCGCAGCTCCAGCACGCCGTCTTCCGCAATGCGCCAGCCGCCGGAGAGCGCCTGCAGAGGCTGACCGACGCCGCCGTCGAGCCGGCGCTTAGCCCGGCGCGACAGCTCGACGGACAGGATGCCCGTCTCCGTCATGCCGTAGCCGTTGTGCATGCCGTAGCCGAGGCCGTTCATCAGCTCGGCCGCCTGCGGCTGCAGGAAGCCTCCGCCGCTGATGCAGAACATTGGCTCCGTGCCGAGCGCCTGTTCCCGCACGCGGCGGAACAGCACACGCCGCGCCAGCCTTGCGCCGAGCCGCGGGAAGACGGACTGCAGCCCGTTGGAGAAGCGCACGGCGCGCAGGAGCTTTTCCTTCTGCCCCTGCCGCTCTGCCTCGCGCAGGAGCTGGCGGGCCGTCTGCTCCCACACGGCGGGCACAGCAAAAAAGTGCGTCACGCGGCCGACCTTGCAGGCATACTGGATGCTGCGGCTGTCGTAGCGCTCGAGAAACACGAACGTCACGCCGAAGAAAATGAACCACAAGAGCGAGGCCATCAGGCCGAAAATATGATAGAACGGCAAAAATGCCAGCATCCGCAGCTCGCGCGCCAGCCGGTCGTGCTTGACCTCCGGGCACTTGCGCACGATGCTCTCAGACTGCAGCAGCTGCGCCGTGATTGCCGCGCCGTCATAGAGCACGAGCTTCGGCGTGCCGGTCGTGCCGGAGGTCATCAGAGCGATCTCATCGGCCCAGACGGGCGTAAATCCCGCCGCATCACCGGCCGCGGACAGATCGATACAGCCCGCGCGCGGCCGGTCCGTCAGAACGCCCGCCGCCAGCTGCTCGACCGGGGCCAGCGTCGCGTCGTCCAGCCGCAGGTTCAGCAGCAGAGGCCGAAAGCCCGCCATCAGCGTGCCAAAAAACGCCGCGACCCACAGGGGAGAATTTTCCATGCGGATCGCCAGAAACGCGCCCTCCTGCCCGGCAAAGTGCGCATGCAGCACACGCGCCAAGCGGTTCGTCAGAGCCGTCAGCTCCGCATAGCTCATGCGCTGCGTCTGCCCGGCCGTAAACTGCAGAGAAAAGGGCGTGTCCGTGAATTCCGTGGAAAAAATGCGAAAAATATCCTCGAACCGGTGCCCGGAAGCCTCCAGCTCCCGCAGCTCCCGTTTCCAAAAAACCATGCTGTTCTGTCTCCTCACTACCGGCGCAGGCCCATGCGGCCACGCCGGGGTTATATAAGGGTATCATACCATACCCGCCCGCGCACGTCAACCAACGCGGCGTTTTCCGGCGGAAAAATCCCGTTTCCGCGCCGCCGTCCTTGACAATGGCCGGGCCCGGAAATATAATAAATTGATATAATGTATGGAGGTACCCGAATGGAAAAGAAAAAGAGGCATCCTCTTGCCAGGCTGTTCTTCGGTGTGTTTTTCCTGCTGCTGAGTGCCGTCGTGCTGCTGGTCAACCTGTTCCGGATGCCAGGCGGCTATGACTGGGCGCTCGGGCTGCTGGATCTCCTGACATTTCTGGGCGGGCTTCTGCTGCTGTGCTTCCACGCGTGACGAAGCGGCGCAGACCGACCACAGAGGGGGAAAGAAATGGAGATCGCAGTTTTGATCCCGGCGTATCAGCCGGATAGCGTTCTGATCTCGCTGGTGCAGGCCCTGCACCGGGAGAACTTCCGGCTGATCGTCACGGACGACGGCAGCGGCCCTGCCTATGCGGATTTTTTTTCCGCGCTGCTGCCCTATGCCCAGGTCCTGACCTGTCCTGAGAACAGGGGCAAGGGCCGCGCACTGAAATGTGCCCTGCGCCATCTGGCTGCGGACCCGCAGGGCTGCCGCGCATTCATCACCGCAGATGCCGACGGCCAGCACACCGTGGCGGACATCCTGCGCGTGCGCGAGGCACTGCTGTCCGGCAGCCGCTTCGTGCTCACCACCCGGACGCTGCACGGGAAAAGCGTCCCGCTCCGCTCGCGCGTGGGCAACGGCCTGTCGCGCTTCTTCTTTTCGCTGGCGGCAGGCTGCTTTCTGGAGGACAACCAGTCCGGCCTGCGCGGCTTTTCCACAGACTGCCTGCCGTGGCTCACGGAGATCGGCGGAGAGAAATATGATTATGAAATGAACGTGCTGCTCTACGCCGCGCGGCAGGAGCTGTCCATCACGCAGCTGCCCATCGAGACGGTCTATCTCGACGGCAACCAGAGCTCACACTTTGACCCACTGCGCGATACGCTGCGCATTTATCGCCGTATGCTGGATACGGCGCGCGGCTCCGTTCTGGCGTGGCTGCTGCATACGGCCGCCATGCTGCTCCTGTCGATGACGCTCGGATGGCGCTTTTTTCTGTTTTCCATCCCGCTGTGCGGCGCGGGCAGCGCGGCGCTGAGCTACTGCTTCAACCGCTTTCTGGTCTTCCGCCGCGTGCGTTATGCCTGTGGGCCGCGCATGCTGTTCGGCGCAGCCGTGCGCACGTCGCTGCGGCTGCTGTTCTGCTGCATCCTGCACCCGCTCGGCCTGCCGCTGTTTGCCGCATGGCTCATCGGCTCTGTACTCACCGTTCCGCTGGAATATGCCTACGTCCGCCTGACGGGCCCGTGGTGGTCAAGCTATGCGCTGCGCCGTTCTTGACATCCGGACCGTCACCGCTGCGGAGCTTGCCCGGTGGGAGACCGCGGCAGAGCCGGAGCGCCGCGCCCGCTGGCAGCAGTTCCGCCGGCCCGATGACCGCGCCCGCAGCATCTGCGCCGACCATCTGGCGCGCACGCTGCTCCGTGAGGCCGGTGCAGAGGAACCCGCGATCCGGACCGGGACGAACGGCAAGCCATATGTGCCCGGAGGCCCGGCCTTCAACTGCAGCCACTCCGGGAACTTCGTGTGCTGCGCCGTGCACAAGAGCACCGTCGGCGTCGACCTTGAGGCTCGCCGCCCCGTCCGCGCTGCACTGGCTGCACGCATCTGCACGCCGGAGGAGCTGGTTTTCACCGCGCCGGGCGGCCGGTTCGACTCGCTGCGCTTCCTGCAGCTCTGGACCGCGAAGGAGGCATGGGTCAAATACACCGGCGAAGGCCTCGGCGTCGATTTCCGCACGCTGCCCGCCGCAGCAGCAGACGGCTTGCACGAAACGCTGTTCGGCCGCCGCCTCGAGCAGACCGTCACGGAGGACTATGTCCTCTCCGTCGTATACGATGCAGTATAAACGCAAAAAGCAGACAACCAGCCAAGCAGGACCTCGCGCTGACGATGGAGTATTACGAGGCGCAGGGCGATGGTATCGTCTCCCCGCTGGGCCTGCTCGATATACTGCCGGATGTCACGGATGGACATTCCGGCCTTTTTCATGCAGCCGATGATCTGCAGCCACTCCAGATCGGTGTCCTGAAACATGCGGATGCCGCCCGGCAACCGCTCCACAAACGGCAGCAGACCCTCCTTGTCATAAAATCGCAGTGTCGAAGCGGGCACATCCAGCCGCAAAGCGCTGTCTCTGATTTTTATATGCTCACTCTTGCTATCTCGAACGTATGTGCTATAATAGTCCCATCAGGAGGTGGGGCTGATGTATTTTATCTACGGCGAGGCCGAGCTGGCGTATCTGCGCCGGAAGGACAGGCGGCTGGCTGCGGTCATCGACCGTATCGGGCCGGTGGAGCGCACGGTGGACCCTGATCTGTTTTCCGCCGTCGTGCACCACATCATCGGCCAGCAGATCTCCATGAAGGCGCAGGCCACGATCTGGCAGCGCATGCAGGACACGCTCGGCACTGTCAGTGCCGAAACGATCTTAGCCGCCGGTGTACCCGCGCTGCAGGCTCTTGGCATGACGTTCCGCAAGGCCGAGTATCTCACGGACCTTGCCGGGCGAATTGTGGATGGCTCATTCGATCTGGAAACCGTCCGCAGCATGGACGATGCGGAGGCTATCCGCGCGCTGAGCAGCCTGCGCGGCATCGGCGTCTGGACGGCGGAGATGATCCTGCTGTTCTGCCTGCAGCGGCCGGACATTTTCAGCTATGACGACCTTGCAATCCGGCGCGGTCTGCGCATGGTCTACCGCCATCGCCGCATCGACCGCCCGCTGTTTGAAAGGTACCGCCGCCGCTTCCATCCCTATGGCAGCGTGGCGAGCCTGTATCTTTGGGCCGTCTCCGGCGGCGCGATCCCGGAGCTGACGGACCCCGCGCCGAAGAGCGCGAACGGAGGAAAATAACATGATCTTTACCGCAAGCTGCGCCTCCCCGCTGGGCGGTATCGTGCTCGCGGCGGATGAGATCGGGCTGACCGGTCTGTGGTTCACGGGCGCAAAATACTTCGGCGCGGGGCTCCCCGCTTCGGCCGCAGAGGCGGACACTCCCATTCTGGCAGAGGCCCGGCGCTGGCTGGAAGGCTACTTCACCGGGCAGCGCCCTGCAGCTCTGCCGCCGCTCCACCCGAGCGGTTCGCCGTTCCGCCGCGCGGTATGGGACATTCTGCTGACGATCCCCTATGGCGAAACGACGACCTATGGCCGGATCGCGCAGCAGCTGGCCGCGCAGCGCGGGCTCGCGCACCTGTCCGCGCAGGCTGTCGGCGGGGCGGTCGGGCACAACCCGATCTCGATTCTCATTCCCTGCCACCGGGTCATCGGCGCGGATGGCAGCCTGACCGGCTACGCCGGAGGCATAGAAAAAAAGCGCGCGCTCCTGGAATTAGAGCACGCGAAAATTTGATTTTATTTTGGGGCTGCCGTCAGGAGAGGCTTCATGCTGTGCCTATGGGCAACGGACTAAAGTGATATTCCGGGCTTTGCCCGGAGTGATATTTTCCTTTTCGGAACGTGATATAAAAGCCGCATGGCTTTTGTGATATTATATTCGCCGGTCAAACTGCCGCAGGCAATATCACGATGCGAAGCATAATATCACTGTCCAAAGGACAATATCGCTCGCCGTCAGGCGAATATAACGGAGGCGCACTTCCTTTCGGAGTGCGCCTCTCCAGCAGCCCCATTTTTACTTCTCGCGGAGGTCGTGGAAGATCACGCTGTCGCCAAGCGCCTCCGTCAGGCGGCTTGCCATGGTCTGTACGCCGTCGTCACTGGTCATCGACGTGTGATAAGCGCCATAGATCCCCATGACGGAGCCGCCGCCCAGCGCGCGATATTCCCGCAGCAGATTCTGCGTCATGGCGTTCTCACGGAACTCTCCGTCCTGTGTGCGGTAGAATTCCAGCCCCTGATCGATGTTCTCACTGGCACGGCGGTATTCCTCCGTATCGCGCTTTCCCTCGCTGCGCAGCAGCCTCAGATAGCGGTAGCCGGTCGAATTATACTGGTGGCCGACGTCCGTCCCGTGGAAAACGGTCTCGGGGCAGGCCGCCTTGATGCCGCGGTAAAAGTCCAACACATTCTGGTGATAGGACGCGCTGCCCTTCCAGTCGGTATAGACCTCCATGAGAATTCTGTCATTATCTGCCTGCATCCAGCGGTTCAGATACTGCGCCGTGAAGTACGGCAGCTCGACGAACAGGTCGCGCATGCCGCCCGCATAATAGTCCTTCCAGAGCGCAAGCTCCCGCTGCAGCAGCTCGTCGTTCGCATGGAATTCGCCGTAGAGATACAGCCGGTCCTGCCGCGCAGCCGTGCACCCGGAGGCGAGCAGTACGGCAGCGATCAGCAGCAGGGCGAGCCAACGTTTCATGGGCTTCCCTCCGATCAGGCGCAGCGGATATGGACATCACCGCTCACGCTGTCAAATTCATAGGCAGGGCCGCCCTGCCCATAGACAAACGTATCCCTGTGCAGGCTGCCCGTAAAGCCGTCGACTGTCAGATCACCGCTCACACTGTCCAGCGTAGCCGAGAAGCCACCGTTTTCCGGGAGCGTCAGCGTCACGCCGCCGCTGACCGTGTCGCAGCTGATATCCCGCGGCAGGGCGGAGGCCGTCATATGCAGCGCGCCGCTCGTGGTGTCAAAGTCGATCGTTTCAAACGCGCCGTCCAGCGTGAGCGAGCCGGACGTCGTGTCGGCCGAAAGCTCACCGACTGCGGCATCCGTCACCGTCAGATCACCGCTCGTGCTGTCGAAGTCCAGGTTCTCATACGCGCCGCCCGTCAGGGTCACGCTGCCGGAGACGCTGTCCAGCTCCAGCTCACGGAGCGTCAGTGCCGGGAGTGAGGTCGTAGCTGCGCTGAGGTCGAGGCTGAGCTTCTGCAGCTTCCCGGCCCGGCCGGCCGGGATGCCGATGGTCAGCTGCTTGGCTCGCGTCGGGATCGTCAGGCCGCTTTTCTGCGAATAAACCGTTAATTTCCCGTCCTTCAGCTTCCAGCGCATACGGGCATCACTGCTCTCGGGCTGCGGCTCCTCGCGGAGCGTCACGGCATCGCCGTCCGTCAGCTCCACTGTCACGCTGCCGGAGAGCCAGCTGACGTCCAGCTCACGCACCTCGCCCGAAACGGAGGCCTCGCCGACGGTATAGCCCTCGTCGCCGCCGTGGTCGTCGATCCAGTGGAGAGACAGGTCCCCAATCTTCCAGTCCAGCACTCTGGGGAGCGCCAGCAGACTGACCAGCATGCTGGCCAGCACCAGCGCAATCGTGCCGCAGATACAGATCTTTACAATAGCTTTTGCTTTCATCTTATACACCCTCCACCAGAGTCCGCACGCTGCTCAGCACGCCGCCGAGCGCCGCGCCTATCGGAAACACGAGCCAGGTCACGATCCACTTGCCCGTTGCAGCCGTTAGGACGGCATAGAGCACGCAGATGCACAGCCGCAGCAGGCCGTCCACGAGCCGCCAGCCCGCGCGGCGGCCGCGCGCCAGCAGGATCACGCTTTCGGCCACATGCAGCAACGCCGCTGCAAGCGGGAACACCGCCCAGGCATAGCCCCACGAGCCATACCAGCCGATGACCACAGCCAGCAGGGCCGAGCACGGCCACACGATGGCGCAGGCGATACGCATGCCGCGGGAATGCGGCTCCTTTTCCGGCGCTTCAGCCTTTGGCTGCGCTTCCCGTACAGGCTCGGCCTGCGCAGCGCGCGGCAGGCTGGAAAGCAGCTCCTCCACATCGCCGACGCTCTCGAGCGCGCTGGCATAGGCCTCCTGCTCCGATTTTCCCCCGGCAAGCAGATCGTCATACCGCTGCAGGGTATTGCTCAGGATCTCATCGCGCAGATCGCGCGCCTGCTGCGTGTCCGGTGCGCCCGCAAAGCGGCGCAGCACCTCCTGCCTTAATTGTTCTCTCATGACTCTTCCTCCATGGCGATCAGCCGATCAATGATCTCTTTTGTGGCCTCCCAGACGCTGACCTGCTCCTGGTAGGCCATGCGTCCGGCCGGGGTGATGCGATAATAGCGCCGCCGGGCGCCCGTAGCCTCGCTGCCCCAATAGGACATGATCTGCCCTGTCTCCTCCAGCCGCTTGAACGCGGTGTAGAGCGTGGCCTCCTTCAGCTCATAGCGCCCGCCGGACAGCTCCCGGACCGTTTTGTTGATCTCGTAGCCGTAGCTGTCGCGCTGCATCAGGCGCGCCAGAATGATGGTCTCCGTATGGCCGCGGATCAGGTCTCCCGCAATATACAAGGGACTCCAGCCTCCTTCCCGCTGCCGCATCCGGCAGCCTTTGTGAGTCTACTATAGCACAAGATACTTCGCCTGTCAAGGTATCTTTTTCTATAAGATAGCTTCAAACGCAAAAAAGCCGCCGCAGAGAACGTATCTCTGCGGCGGAAAAATGCCGTATTCAGTTCCGCAGCCTCTTCTCCAGACGCTGCAGCATACCGCCGATAATGGCGTCATAGCGGTCCGTATCCACGGCCACGGCCGCACGCATGTTGGCATGCTCCGACGGATGCAGCACGGTCTGGCCGCTGCGCTCCGGCGGAGCCAGCTCCACGGTGATCTCACCGGTCTGCCACGTCATCAGCCGGTCGTCCAGCAGTGTGGAGATGGCGACGGCATCGTGCATGGCCTCGCCGCTGCGGAAGCGGATGAGCGCCTCCATGATCTCCCGAAAGCCGCCCCGCTGCGCCGGGATATAGCGCTCGAACACATCCGGCCGGATGGGACAGCCGAGCGTGATGCTCAGGCCGACCATATCGATGGGAATGCCGCTCTCAAAGACGAGCTTCGTGGCGGCCGGGTCGTGGCCCGCGTTCGCCTCGACATAGGGCGTGATGTTGCCGCGGCCGATGCTGCCGCCCATCATCACGATCTTTTTGATCCAGTGCGGCAGGTCCGGGTGCTTCTGCAGGGCCAGCGCGATATTCGTCAGCGGCGCGACCGTCACGAGGACGAGCTCGCCCTGCGCGGCCTTTGCGATCTCATAGAGCTTGTCCCACGCGGGCAGATCGTCCGGCGTCCTGTCGGACTGCGGCAGAACGAGATTGCCCACGCCGTTGACCCCGTGGCACTTCGCCGCAGGCGCGCCGAACTCCGCCTCGAGATAGCGGTCCGCGCCCCGGGCCACCGGGACATCCGTCCGGAACAGGGAGAGGATGTTCAGCGCGTTTTGCGTCGTCACATCCGTGTGATTGTTGCCGCCCATGGTGGTCACGGCGCGCAGGTCCAGGCGGTCTGAATAGGCGCAGGCCAGCGCAAGGCAGAAAAAGTCGTCGATACCGGGGTCGGTATCGATGACGATGGGAATGCGTTCCATACTGTCTCCCTTTCAAAAATCACGCGGGGTCCGGATGACCGAACCCCGCTTAGAATTTATTTTGCTTCTCAGCCGACGGGCTGGTTGGCATCCTCGATGATGCGGACGAACTTCTCCGGCACGAGAGATGCGCCGCCGATCAGGCCGCCGTCAATATCCGGCTGGGCCAGCAGCTCAAAGGCGTTCTTTTCGTTCATGGAGCCGCCATAGAGGATGGTCATCGCGCGGGCGTTCTTCGAGCCGAAGCGCTTGCGGATGATGGTGCGGATGTGCTGGCAGACCTCCTCGGCCTGCTCCGGCGTTGCAGTCTCGCCGGTGCCGATGGCCCAAATGGGCTCATAGGCGATGACGATGCGGCGGATCTTCTCCTCCGGCACACCGGCCAGCGCCAGCTTGATCTGCATGGTGATCCATTCCTCCGTCACGCCGGATTCGCGCTGCGCAAGCGTCTCGCCGCAGCAGACGATCGGGATCAGGCCCGCATCCAGCGCCGTATGAAGCTTTGCATTCACGTCCGCATCCGTCTCGCCCATGGCGCGGCGCTCGGAGTGGCCGAGAATGACATATTTGCACCCCGCATCAACGAGCATATCCGCGGCGATCTCGCCGGTATAGGCGCCGGAGGTATGCGCATTGCAGTTCTCTGCACCGATGGCCACGCGTGTCTCGCGCATGGCGCGGACTGCGGCCGGGATGCACACAGCCGGGACGCACAGCGCGATATCACACCAGCGGCCCTTCGGCAGCAGGCCCTTCAGCTCGGTCATGAACGCCTTCGTCTGCGTCGGCGTTTTATTCATTTTCCAGTTGCCGGCAATGAGCGTTTTGCGATATTTTCTGTTCATTCCGCGCTCCCGCTCAGCGATCCTGCAGGCAGGCGATACCCGGCAGCTCGAGGCCCTCAAGGAACTCCAGAGAAGCGCCGCCGCCCGTGGAGATGTGCGTGATCTGATCGGCAAAGCCGAGCTGCTCGCAGGCAGCCGCGGAGTCGCCGCCGCCGACGATGGTCACGGCATCGGAATCGGCCAGAGCCTGTGCCACGGCGATGGTACCCTGTGCAAGCGTCGGATTCTCAAACACGCCCATCGGGCCGTTCCAGACGACGGTCTTGGCGCTCTTGACGGCGTCCGCAAAGAGCTTACGGGTCTCTTCGCCGATGTCAAGGCCTTCCATGTCGTCGGGGATGGCGTCCGCGGCGACAGTCTTCACGGCGATGTCCGCGTCGATCGGGTTCGGGAAGTCCGCAGCGACGACGGTGTCGACCGGCAGCAGCAGCTTCACGCCCTTGGCCTCGGCCTTGGCCATCATGTCGCGGCAGTAGTCGATCTTCTCGTTGTCGAGCAGAGACTTGCCGACGGAGTAGCCCTTCGCGGCAAGGAAGGTGTAGGCCATGCCGCCGCCGATGATGAGGGTGTCGACCTTCTCGAGGAGGTTGTTGATGACGTTCAGCTTATCGGAGACCTTCGCACCGCCGAGGATGGCAACAAACGGACGGGTCGGATCGGCCAGAGCCTTGCCCATGATGGACACTTCCTTCTCCACGAGGAAGCCGCAGACAGCGGGCAGATAGTCCGCCACGCCGGCCGTGGAGGAATGGGCGCGGTGCGCCGTGCCGAATGCATCGTTCACAAAGATCTCCGCCAGAGAAGCCAGCTCCTTGGACAGCTCGGGATCGTTCTTCGTCTCGCCCTTCATGAAGCGGACGTTCTCCAGCAGCATCACGTCGCCGTCCTTCAGGGCAGCGGCCTTGGCCTTGGCATCCTCACCGACGACGTCCTTGGCCATCACGACGGGCTTGCCGAGCAGCTCGCTCAGGCGGTCCGCAACGACCTGCAGGGACAGCTCGGGCTTCCACTCGCCCTTCGGCTTGCCCATATGGGAGCAGAGGATGACGCGGGCGCCGTGGTTAACCAGGTACTCAATGGTCGGCATGGCAGCGACGATGCGCTTGTCGCTCGTGATCTTGCCTTCCTTGGTGGGGACGTTGAAGTCACAGCGGCAAAGCACGCGCTTGCCCTTGACATCGATGTCTTCAACAGATTTCTTGTTGTAGTTCATAATTGACCTCCTGATAGACTTGCGATACGCAGAATTCACACTTTCATCTTTCCATAGTCCCGCAGGTGCGGGAAATTCAATTGCCGCAGCGCTTCAAACACGCCAATGGCAACGGAATTGCTGAGATTCAGGCTGCGTGCCTCCTCGCGGATGGGGATGCGGACGCAGTCATCATAATGGGCCTCGAGGAACGGCTCCGGCAGGCCCTTCGTCTCCCGGCCGAAGAACAGGTAGCACCCGTCGTCATAGGAAACATCGCAGTAGGAGCGCGGTGCCTTTGTAGAGAACAGCCGCTGCTGGGCAACGTTGTTTTTCGCATAGAAGTCCCCGAGATCGTCGTATACGCGCACATCGACCAGATGCCAATAATCGAGCCCGGCGCGGCGCACGGCCCGCTCGGAGATATCGAAGCCCAGCGGCCGGATAAGATGCAGCACGGAGCCGGTTGCGGCGCAGGTGCGGGCAATATTGCCGGTGTTCTGCGGGATCTCCGGCGCAACAAGGACAACGTTCAGCATGGTGCTCCTGCGGAGAAGAGATTTTCGCGGCAGTATGCTCTCCAAAACACTGCCGACCAATATTCTATGACAAACGACCCCAAAATTCAACTGTTTTTCTTGAATTTTCAAAAATAATTCACACAATTTCGTGTCAAAAATCACAGTTGCGTTTTCGCTCCAAATCCGCTATACTGTCTGAGAAAGCAACACCGGCCCATCTGCACGAAGGCCGGTCGGAAGGAAGCGATCCTCATTTGAAAAAAATGCACCTGACCCCCTCGCGGCTCATCGCGGTCGGGTTCCTGCTGGTCATTTTGGCCGGCGCGGGGCTGCTGATGCTCCCCATCGCCTCACGCGGGGAACCTGCCGGGTTCCTCGACGCCCTGTTCACCTCAACGAGTGCAACCTGCGTGACGGGTCTGGTAGTCCGCGATACGTTCACCAGCTGGACGGTCTTCGGCCAGCTCGTGATCCTCACGCTCATCCAGCTCGGCGGTCTTGGCTTCATGACCTTCATCACGCTGACGTCCATGCTGCTCGGCAAACGCCTCGGCCTTTATGACCGCAAGGTCCTTATGCAGTCTGCGGGCAACATCACGCTCGACGGTACGGCGGCGCTCATCCGCAAGATCATTCCCTTTACGTTCGTGTTCGAATTTGCGGGTGCCGCATTGCTTTCCATCCGGTTCATCCCGGAATTTGGCGTTCTGCGCGGCATCTACGCCGCCGTGTTCCACGCCATCTCCGCCTTCTGCAATGCAGGCTTCGACCTCATGGGCATGCGCGCGCCGTTTTCTTCCCTGACGGCCTATGTGTCCGACCCGCTCGTAAGCCTGACGATCTGCATGCTCATCATCATCGGTGGACTTGGTTTTCTCGTCTGGCGCGATCTTGTCCGCTGCCGCTTCCGCTGGAAGCGCCTGCAGCTGCACAGCAAGCTCGTTCTGACAACCTCCGGCATTCTGTTGCTCGGCGGCGGGCTTCTGTTTCTCGGCTTCGAGTGGAACGCCTCCATGGCGGACCTCTCCATCCCGGAAAAGCTCCTCGCCTCGTTCTTCCAGGCCGTCACACCGCGCACGGCAGGCTTCAACACCGTGGACCTGTCCAAGCTGTCCGACTCCGGCAACCTGCTGACGGACTTCCTTATGCTCATCGGCGGCAGTCCCGGCTCCACGGCAGGCGGCATCAAGACGACGACGCTGGCCGTTCTGGTGCTCAGTGCGCTGGCCTCGGCACGCGGCCGCATGCGCGTCAATACCTTCCGCATGTCCATTGAGCGCGAAACGCTCCGGCAGGCCAGCTCCATTCTGCTCATCTATCTCGGCATGAGCCTGACGGCCATTCTGGCCATCTGCGCCATCGAGCCGTTCGGTCTGAAGGCCGTCACGTTCGAAGTCGTCTCCGCCATTGCGACGGTCGGTCTGTCGCTCGGGCTGACGCCGCAGCTCAGCTCCGCGAGCCGTGTCATTCTCATTCTGCTCATGTACGCCGGGCGTATCGGTGGTCTGAGCTTTGTTCTGCTGTTCTCGGAGCGCCGCTCCGAGCCGCCGCTGGATCGTCCCACCGGCAAGATCCTCATCGGATAATCAGAGAAAGGAACCGTTTCATGAAATCTGTTCTCATCATCGGCATGGGCCGCACCGGCCGCCATCTGGCCAGCAAAATGCAGGAGCTCGGCAACGACGTCATGATCGTCGACAAAAACCCCGCCATCATCGAAGCGCTCTCCGGCCGCTTCACGGACTCAAATATCTGTGACTGCACGAACGATGCCATCATCAAGGCGCTCGGTGTCGACAATTTCGACATCTGCTTCGTCACCATCGGCGAGGACTTCCAGGCCTCGCTCGTCGTCACGTCCCTGCTCAAGCAGTTCGGCGCGCGCATGATCGTCTCGAAGGCCAAGCAGGACATTCAGGCGGACCTCCTGCGCAAGATTGGTGCAGACGAGATCGTCTGTCCGGAGCGCGAGATCTCCGAAAAGCTCGCCGTGCGCTACAACGCGGACAACATCTTTGATTTCATCCCGTTGACCGCAGATTATTCCATTTATGAGCTGCCCATTCAGGCCGCATGGATCGGTCAGACGCTGTCCGGCCTGAATGTCCGCCGCAAATATCAGATCAACATCATCGCCGTCAAGCATGACAACGAGATCAACCCGAACGTCGGCCCGGATTACCGCTTCCGTGAGGGCGACCACATCATCCTCATCGGCCGCTCCAACGAGGTCTTCAAGCTGGCCGCAAAAATGTAAGACTAAGACAGAGAAAAGCGCTCCGTCTTGGGGCACCCTCCGTAAGGAAGGTGCCCCGGGGCGGCTCTTGTATCTCAGGTCAATAAGTTATCGGAAACGGTGTAACCCTTGTGGCTATGCCGTTTTCTCTTTGTTGCGCTGGGTGAGGTGGTGCTGGAAGGCTTCTTCCATCTCCTCCGGGGTCAGCTCGTGTAGGATGCCCACGCCGCTGTAATAGATGTCCAGAAGCTGTACTCGCTTGCCGTCAAGGTATCTGGGTGTATACACCACGATTTTATCCACGAACTCGTGGATCAGCTCAGGGGTCAGGGCTTTCAGCTCTGTGACCTGTTTGACTTTCTGGATGAACCGCTACAAGCTCTCGGTCTTGTCTGTTTCGGTTTCCAAGAAAGACTGCAGCTCCGGGACAGCGGCCTTCAGCGTTTTTTGCTCCTCCTCGTAAGACAGAGATAGTGTGGCGTAGCGCTCGTCAGACAGCTTTCCACTGACGTTGTCCTCGTAGATCTTCTGAATCAGGGTATCGATCTCCGCAATGCGTTTCTTCACTTTGCCCAGCTCCCGGCGCTTGGCGGCAAGCAGCTTCTTCTTGTCCTCCGTGTAGCAGTCCATCTGCTTGCGCGCAAACTCCTTTTCAAACACCTGCACATTTAAGAGAATGCGCTGCATACTCTCTAAGACGATTTGCTCCACCACTTTCTCACGGATATAGTGGGCAGAACAAACCTCGGAGTTCTTGCGATAGGAGGAACAGAAGAAGTACGCCTGCTCCCGTTTGTAGTTGTTGGTGACACTGTAATACAGCTTCTCTCCGCAATCAGCGCAGTACAGCAAACCCGAAAAGGGACTGACAATGCCGCTTTTCGTGGGCCTGCGGCGGTGCTTGCGAAGCTCCTGCACTAAGGCGAAGGTTTCCCGGTCAACGATGGCAGGATGGGTATCCTTGAAGATTTGCCATTCCTCCGACGGACGCTCAATTTTCTTCTTGTTCTTGAAGGATTTGGTGGTGCTGCGGAAATTCACCGTATCGCCGCAGTACTCCTGCTTGCCGAGTATATCCGCCACGGTGGCAGAGCACCAGTTATACGGAACAGCAGGCAGCTTACTGCAATTTCTGCCGATATTGCTCCAATGCTCCGTATGTGTGGACACTTTTGCCGCTTTCAGGCGTTTGGCAATCTGCGTCGGTCCAAGGCCGTCCACACACCAAGCAAAGATTTGGCGCACAGTCTTGGCTGCTTCCTCATCCACGATCCAGCCGTTTTTGTTTTCCGGGTCTTTCAGATACCCATAGGGCGGATTGGTGGTCAGCGGTGCGCAGGACATTCCCTTGCTCTTAAACACATTTCGCACCTTCTGGCTGGTGTTCTTGGCGTGCCACTCATTGAATAAGTCCTGCATCGGGACAAGGTCGCTGATGCCCTTTGCGGTGTCGATGTTGTCCATAATGGCGATGTAGCGGACGCCGAGACTGTCGAAGCCCTCTTCCAGAAGCTGTCCAACGATCAGGCGGTTACGCCCCAAGCGGGAGTGATCCTTGACGATCAAGGTGCCGATAAGACCCTTTTCCGCCAGTTCCAAAATTTCCGTGAACGCCGGTCTTGCGAAGTTCGTACCTGACCAGCCGTCGTCAATGAACACACGGGTGTTTTGAAAGCCGTTTTCCTGTGCGTACTTTTCGAGGATGGTTTGCTGATTTTTGATGGACCCTGACAGGCCGTCCTGCTCATCGTCACGGGACAGGCGGCAGTACAGGGCTGTGATTTTATCCGGTTGTTTTGTCATAGCTCCCCTTTCCACAGCCGGATATGATCGAATTTGTAGGTGAGCCCATTCTACCATATCCGGCTGTAAACTTCAACGCTTTAATGCGGCGACTTCAAATCTCTTTGTTATTATCATCGCTTTTCAGGATGATACGCTGCACTTTGTCGGTAATATTTTCTCTTGCGTCCTCTTTGAAAAAGGCTCTTACGGCATATACCGTACCATCAATTTCTCTGATGAAATTCAGCGGCTGTACATAGGCGCTCCGCCGAAACCACGCAATGCGTTCCTGTTTCGGCATCGCTGCAAGATGGTCTGTAATACGGTCAATCTGTACATAGATTTCATTATTTCTGTCCTTCATCGTGCGTCACGCTCCCTTCTCTGCGGTTTCTTTTGCTGCTGTGCTTCTTTGGCACGGTATTCATTGGCATAGAGCAGATCCGTCTTTCCCTGTATTTTGGCGGAACGCACCTCAATGGCCTTATTCAGCTTCAGCTGCTTTCGCAGGGTGGTGATCTGCTCTGTTACACCCACCTTTTCCTGCCGCAGTGTTTCCTTTTCGGCAGGTGCAGCACGGCGTATCCTGTTTTGCAGCTTGGTGCGGCGGGTAATGAGGGCATCCATATTCCGCTGGATTTTCTCCCGGTCTGCGTACAGATCGTCAAAGGTTTCAATGCCGTATTTACTCATATACCGTACCTGCTGGGACAGCTCGTCCAGTTTCCGCAAGTCCTCCTTCAGATACGGGCTGGTGGGCTTATAGTCGGTATGCTTCGGTAAGTACCCAAGCAGATAGCTGTAGTGCAGATACTGCTTGTAAATGTGGCTGGTCTTATGGAACGGGCGGAACCAATCCGAAAGCTCCTGCGGCATTTGGGGCGGGTAGCTGATATATGCCCGGCGATTGCCGAAGGAGGCATATCGTCCGAGGCGAATATTCTCCGGCGTCCACCGCTCGTCCAGCGTGTCCAGCCTTGTGAAGTGCTCGTGCTGGGGCAAGCGTATCTTCCAGTGCTTGCCCGTGAAGTCGGTCACATACCCTTTGCGCCGCAGATAGTCCTCCATATAGTAGGGGGTTCTGCTGAAATCCATTGCCTCACGCACATCGGCACGGTAGACATTGTAGCGGGTGGGCTTGCCGCTTTTCTCATCCAGCCATACCGGACGGGCGGGTGCTTTGCGGGGCTTTTCAATGACGGACAAGCCATATTCCCGGCACAGCCGGTCGGAGATTTCCATCATTCGCTTTCGCTCGGCCTTGGAATAGTTATACTTGCCGCCGTCCCGAAAAGAAACGGAGTTAAAGCAGAAATGGCAGTGGATATGCTCCTTGTCGAGGTGGGTGGTGACGATGATCTCAAAGCGGTCGCCCCACATCTCCTTTGCCAGCTTTACGCCAATCTCGTGGGCAAGCTGCGGTGTGACCTCCTCCGGCTTAAAGCTCTGATAGCCGTGCCAAGCGATGTAGCCGTCCGTCTTTCCGTAACGCTTCTTGGTGAGGATCATCTGCCGCAGAGCAGTTTCCTTCAGGCAGTTGAGGGCGGTGATATACTCGCCCTTCTGCGTGGCCTCCGGGCGCTGGACATAGGAAAACACATTATAGAGGTCTTGCAGCTCCGGCGTTTTCGCCGCCGTCTTTTCCGGATTCTCCACATAGTCAATGAGGTCCTTCAAGCGGCCTTTAATGTGCCAAAGAGATGTCGTTGCCATCAGATCACCTCCTGCAAGTCCAGCACCAGCCGTTCGATCTCGGTGCAGAGTTCAAGGGCGGACGGCTCATATTTGGCACACTCTTTCAGGTCGGAATGAGCCTTGTATAACTCCTCCATCAGCTCCCAGAATACATCCGGTGGTTTTGGTTTCGGATGGATGTCCCGGCAAAGCTGACGGACATACTCGCTTTGGGACAGACCGCATAGGGCGCTGTTGCGCTCCAATTGCTCTTTTTCTTCTTCGGTCAGGCGTACTCTGATACGCACTTTTTCTTCTTTCATTTAGATCATCTCCTTCGTAAAATTGGGGTATTCAGGGGCGTGCCCCTGAGTGAAGTCCGCAGACCGCAAGGCTGCGGATTTGGATTGTGGGGGTCACAATCCGATGCTCGTTATTCCTGTGGACAGCACCTTATGTTTTTAGATTGCTTCGCCGCTTTCTCCGAATGTCGTTTTTCTATCCCTGCCCCGGAATCTCACCGCAGCGTCGCCAAGCTCATATCTTCGCTCAGTCATATTCCATTCGGACGGTCATTCAGTTTTCAATTTGCCCCTCAATTGGTAGTCAGCGAGAAGGACCGAAAATTAACCCCGTCTGCAAATTTTTTGAACTATGTCTGCAACGACAAAAAGAGCCGGTACACAGCACATCAAATCAGCGGGAGATAATCTCTCGCTCTATCTTTGATGAAACTATGTACCGGCTCTGCTATTCAGAAACCTTCAATGTCTGCTATTTCCGCTCCGCTGGCAGACTCAGCAACAGGAGCGGCGCAGCCGCAATCTCTTTTACGGCGGCTGTCTTGTGTTTCATTTCAGATATTCAGTTGTGGACTCTGCTATGAGAGCAGAATATAGTATAGCATATAGAACGCTTGTTCGTCAAGTGATTCTGACATACTGCAGTAGGAAAAGCGGCTGCCGTTTCCGACAGCCGACTTTGCAAAAGTTATCACTCATCAATATGGGATTTTCAGATTCTTCAAAAAAACCTCAATATTTGTTGCAGTTCCCTCCGAAGCGTCTGTCAGCAGTCCGTCATCCGTCAGCAGCGGTGTGTCCAAGACGGATTTGATACTCACAGCCACACTGGCGCAGGATGCAATTATCTTTCTGGAATCTGCACTGTAGCAACTGTAATCATCGCCCTCTGCTTTTGCGATGTCGCTCATCTGGTAGATCAACGGCATAAAGTAAGAATGAGCTGCAATATCGCGTGCGCTTCCACGATGCGCAGCCGCCGAAGGCCTTTTTCGATGCGCTGCGCTGCCGCAACGGCAATCTGAACATTTCCGGCGGCAGAGAGGAAAACCGCGAGACGCTCTAGTTGCGTTTTTTCAGGCCGTGCGGTATAATCAGAAAAAGGTGGGTGAGAGGCATGCATCTGCTGATTGCGGAGGACGAGATTGATCTGGCGGAGGCGCTGACGGTGTCCTTTGAAAAGAACCAGTTCAGCGTGGATGCCGTGCACGACGGCTTTGACGCTTATGAATATGCAATGGCGGCGGAATACGACGCCATTATTCTGGATGTGATGATGCCAAAGCTCAACGGCGTCGAGGTGCTGCAAAAGCTGCGGGACGCGGGCGTGACCACGCCGGTGATGATGCTCACGGCGAAGGCGCAGACAGGCGACCGCATCACCGGCTTCAATGCCGGGGCGGACGACTACCTGCCCAAGCCCTTCGAGCCGGACGAGCTGATCTGCCGTGTGCGCGCGATGCTGCGCCGGGGCGGCAGCTATCACCCGGCGGTGCTGAGCTACGGTGGCGTCAGCTTGGACACCGGTACGGACATGCTCTCCTGCGGCGAGCGCTCCGTGCGCCTGAGCGGCAGGGAGTTTCAGGTGATGGAGCTGTTTCCCCGCTCCCCGAAAATCGTGCTTTCTGCCGAGCGCATCATGGAGCGCGTCTGGGGCTGGGACAGCGACGCCGGAATCAACGTGGTCTGGGTGCACATCTCCAATCTGCGCAAGCGGCTCAAGGCCATCGGTATGACCATTCAGGCCAACCGCGGCCTCGGCTACATCCTGGAGGCCGAACGATGATCCGGCGGCTGCGCAAGCGGTTTATCCGCATTGCAACGCTGGCTGTCACGGCGGTGCTGCTGGTGCTGTGCCTGAGCGTCAACATCGCAAATTATATTTCGGTGGATTCCGGGCTGACCAACGTGCTCAACGTCATTTCCGACAACCGGGGCACCATGCCGCCCATGCCGCACGGCCAGCCGCCGGAGGGACGCCCGGACGGACAGCTCACGAAGGAAACGCCCTTCTCCACGCGCTATTTCGTCCTGCGCTATGACGGAGACGGAGATCTCATCAAGGCGGATCTGGACAAGATCGCCGCCGTGACGGAGGATGACGTCGGAGAATACCTGTCGCTTGCGCTGGAGCACGGCGAGGGCTACGGCTACGCGCGGGGCTACAAGTACCGCGTTGTGTACAACGGCGAGGACCGCTGGATGGCAATTTTCCTGGACGATTATCAGGAAATGCGCTCCGTGCGGGAGATTGCGCTGGTGTCGCTGGCCGCCATGGCCGGCTGCGTCGCGTTGGTGTATGTCATTGTGGTGCTTTGCTCGCGCCGCGCGATCGACCCGGTTGTGCAGGCATCGGAACGCCAGAAGCAGTTTATCACCGACGCCAGCCACGAGCTGAAAACACCCATCACCGTCATCGCCACAGCCTGAAGGTCTTGGAAATGGAGACGGGTAAGCAGAAATGGATCGACAAGGCGCAGACGCAGACGGAAAAGCTGACGGAGCTGGTCAACTCCCTCGTGACGCTGTCGCGGATGGATGAGGAAAAGACGCCCCTGCACTTTGCACCCTTCGCCGTCAGCGACGCCGTCCGGGAAACGGCGGAGTCCTTCCGGGACTTTGCCGAATCGAACGGGCATGCGCTCCGGCTGGAAATTGCGCCGGAGCTGGCGTTTTCCGGCGACGAATATGCGATTCGGCAGCTGGTGTCGATTCTGCTGGACAATGTGGTGAAATACGCCGCCGAGGGTACGGGAATCGCCTTTTCTCTGGAAAAAACGAAAAAAGGCGTGTTGCTGTCCTCCGTGAACGTCAGCCGGACGCCGTTGGCACCGGAGGAGTTGGACAAGCTCTTCGACCGCTTTTACCGCGCCGATCCGGCGCGCAGCGGTACAGGCGGCTTCGGCATCGGCCTTTCCATCGCCAGAAGCATCGCCGAGGGGCATAAGGGCGGTATCCGCGCCTCGTTGGAGGACGGAAAAATCTGCTTCCGCGCCGAGCTGCGCAATATGAAATAGATGAGCCGGGAAACGCTGCACACAACGTTTTCCGGCTTTTGCATTGACCGGGGGAAAGCAATCGGGCGTTCCTGTGAAACAAATCGCAATAGAAAGCCATGTGCCGTGTTTTCCATAAAAAGATGTCAGAGAAACAACATTTCCGCGTTTCCGGTGCCGCTATAATAGATGCATCTTTTGTAAAAGAGGAGAAGCGCTATGAAATACGGATTTGGAATAGATGTCGGCGGGACTACAATTAAAATGGGCTTACTGGACGACACGGGAACTCTGATCGAAAAAAGAGAGATACCTACGCACGTACAAGACAATGGAGAAGCAATTCTGCCGGAAATTGCGGCAGAAATTTCTGCATGGATCCGGAAGAAAAACCTTGAAACGTCGGAAATTCTGGGAATCGGCATCGGCGTTCCGGGCCCTGTTGATGAAAACGGGCGCATCAACCGCTGCGTCAATCTGAACTGGGGCGTTTTCAACCTGCACGAGACGCTGGGCCGTATGACGGGCCTGCGCGTGCGGGCGGGAAACGACGCAAATGTAGCCGCGCTGGGTGAGGCGTGGAAGGGCGGCGGTGAGGGCTGCCGTTCGGCGGTGTTCATCACGCTCGGAACCGGCGTTGGCGGCGGTGTGGTAATCAACGGGAAAGTTGTCAGTGGCGCACACGGCGCGGGCGGAGAAATTGGACATATTACAGTGCCCGATCCGGAGAAAGCCCCGTGCTCCTGCGGAAAATGTGGCTGCCTGGAGCAATATGCATCCGCCAACGGAATCGTCCGGGTGACAAAGAAGCGCCTTCTGGAGATGGATACAGAGTCTCTCCTGCGGGGTGCCAGCACCATCACATGCAAGGATGTGTTTGATGCTGCACGGCAGCAGGATGCCTTTGCTGTTGAGACGCTGGAGTTGATTTTTGACTATCTGGGCGAGGCAATCGCCTCGATTTGCTGTGTTTGTGATCCACAATATGTCATTTTTGGCGGCGGCGTGTCGCGCCAGGGCGAATTCTTGCTTGAAGGCGTCAAACGGCACTTTGAGAAGTACGCATTCCACGCCTGCAAAAGCGTGCAATTCCGGCAGGCTACACTCGGCAATGACGCAGGAATGTACGGTGCGTTCCGTCTGCTGCTTTTAAATTAGGCGGAATTCCGGCTTTCAAAACTTCTGAACTGAATTAGAGCTACAAAAGCATCTCTGTTTCTGATATAATGAAAGAAACGGAGATGCTTTTTCAACAAATTGGAAGAAAAAATCTGCTGTCTCGCTCTGTGAAAATGGAAAAGCAAAGCAGTAACGGAACTGCTGTAGCAGCGCACGGCTTATTTTTGCGCTTGTACAGAAGGAAAGTATGCACTATCGGCGAGGGAAAACGGGGAAATGGCAATGTGGGGGAAAGTCTTCGGCCAGATTGACCGTCAGCCTTGAAATTACTGAAACATCAGAAAAACAACAATTATGTGTCTGAAATGCGGCGGTTTTTGCCCCGAGATTTTGGTTATATATACATAGTAACTGTGCTGCAACACCAGCGCACGGAAGAAGAAAAAACAGTGTTGTTGCACAAAACAATTTAATACATATCGGTTATACAGATATGTATTACTAAAAATGGAGGAAGAAAGTATGAAAAGGGCAATTTCCATTCTGTTGGCGCTTGTGATGATTTTGGCGCTTGTGGCATGCACAGGCAATCCACAGACCAGCGACAACTCCACCCCCAGCAACACGCAAGAATCGGCATCCGCGGCAGAAAAGAAATTTACGGTCGGCTTTGCACTGAACGATCTGGACGAAGCGCAGAGCGTGATCTATCAGCATCTGGAAAGATTCTGCGAGGAAAAGAACATTGAGCTCATCCTGGCAAACGCCGCAGGCAGCATCGACCAGCAGCTCACGGATATCGAGAACTTTACGACCAACAAGGTTGACATTATCATCGTCAGTGCGCTGGACTCCAACGCGGTTGTAGACGTCTGCAACGCGGCGAGAGCGGCGGGCATTTACGTGATCGACTACGTCATGGGCATCAGCAGCGAGGTCGATGTGCGCTTCGGCTACAATTTCTATGACATGGCAGCAACGCAGGCGCAGGCGTGCATCAAATATCTGAACGAGAACCCCGACGCGACGCTGAAAATCGGTTACATCTGGGGCTCGAACAGCATGGAGCTGTGCCAGCAGCTCTACAAGGGCTTTACTGAGACGATGGCAAATTCCGAGATCAAGGATCGCTATGAGATTGTTGTAGAAGGCACGGCGGACTGGGCGGCGGACAAGGCCATCACGATGGCGGAGGACTGGATGCAGTCCAATTCGGAGATTAACTGCTTCGTCACGCAGTCCGACACGCTGACCGTGGGTGTCTGCGAGGCACTGCGTGCTTCCGGCAAGAACTTTGACGACTATGTCACGGTCGGCAAAGACGGCAGCGCCGATGCACTGAAGTCCATTGCAGCAGGCGAAATGACCTACACGGTCTATTCCCCGCAGGACGGTCTGGCCGCGTATCTGGCGCAGACCTGCGAGGAACTTTACAACGGCACGATCAGCGGCCCGGATTACGAGGCGCGCATCAGCGATTACATCATCCTGGACAAGGGGAACGCCGCTGACTATCAATAACTGAACAAAACGCGGGAACCGAATTTGGCGGCGTGCAGAATGGCGCCGCCAAATCATCCGTATATGACTGAGGACAATTATGGAAGATACATATATTCTTGAAATGTCCCATATCGTAAAGACTTTTCCCGGTGTCAGAGCGCTGGGGGACGGCTGCCTCCGGTTAAAGAAGGGCGAGACTCATGCCCTGATCGGGGAAAACGGTGCGGGAAAATCCACTCTGATGAAAATCCTGTTGGGCGATTACCCGGCAGACTCCGGCGAGATCCTCTATAAGGGAAAGAGAGTCGCCTTTTCCAGTCCAAACCAGGCGAATCACGCCGGTATTTGCATGATTCCCCAGGAAGTCAATATGGTAGAGACCATGGACGCGGCGGAAAATGTGTGGCTGCACCGGGAGAAGCGCTTTTCGACCTGCGGATTTATCAACAAGAAGAAAAGATTGCTGGCGACACAGGAGCTCTTTGACCGAATGCATTTGAATCTTGACCCCAAAAAGCTTGTGGCACAGTATTCCTCTGCCCAAAAGCAGATGCTTGCCATTGCCAAGGCGGTCTCTCAGGATTCGGAGGTTATCATTATGGACGAGCCTACCAGTTCTTTGTCTGAGTCCGAGGTACAGATGTTGTTTGCGGTGATGCGCGAGCTACAGTCCAAGGGTGTTTCTATCGTTTTTATTTCCCATAAAATTGAAGAAATCTTTACGATCTGCCAGACAATCACGGTTCTGCGCGACGGTATGTTTATTTCAGAGCATCCAGTCGGGGAAATCACACGCGAGGATCTGATCACGCAGATTGCCGGACGTAAAATCGGAGATATGTATCCGCCCAAACGGCAGAAATTCGGAGAAATCGCGTTTGAGGTGAAGAATTTCAGCGAGCATGGCATCTACAGGGACATCAGCTTCTCTGTCCGCCGGGGCGAGATTCTGGGCCTGTACGGCCTGGTCGGCGCCGGACGCAGCGAGGTCATGCGTGCGGTCTACGGCGTGGACCGCCACGATAGCGGCGAGGTTTTGATCGGCAACAAAAAGGCTCGCATCCACCATCCGAAGGATTCCATCCGTCGGGGCGTCTCCATGGTGACGGAGGATCGCCTGATGACAGGAATCATCTCCATTCTCTCCGTGAGAGAGAATATGTCGCTGGCGAATCTGCCGTCCTACTGCAATAAGCTGAAATTTGTCCAGACGGCCCGCGAGGAGCGGGAAGTGGACAAAATGGTCGAGCGGATGAATGTGAAGCTCTCCACTCCGGCGCAACCCATCGGCTCTCTCAGCGGCGGCAATCAGCAGAAGGCGATTCTCGGTAAATGGCTTCTGACAAAGCCCAATGTTTTGATTCTGGACGAGCCGACGCGTGGCATTGATGTCGGCGCAAAGTATGAAATCTATTCCCTGATTGCCAAGCTGGCGGCCGAGGGAATGGCGGTCATCCTGATTTCCTCGGAGCTGCCGGAGATGATGGGTATGGCCGACCGTGTGATCACGTTCTGTGAGGGCAGGATCACGGCGGAATTCACAAGCAATGAAATTGAACAGGAGCGGATTGTCAACGCTGCCTTTGGATTCCAGAACGCAGAGGAGTTATCATAAAATGAAAACGACAAAGACGAAAGATTTACGAAGCAGTACCATGAGATTTCTGATCGACAACAAGGCCATGCTGCTGGCTCTGCTGGCATTGATTGCGGCATCCGTTATTTCACCGACCTTCTTCTCCTTCCAGAATCTGCGTAATGTGATTCGGCAGAACACGACTTACTTTGTGCTTGCCTTCGGCTTTACCTGCGTTCTTTCATCCGGCAACATTGACCTTTCCGTGGGCCTTATGACGGGCATGCTCGGAATCTTCGTCGGAATCATGGATGTCAGAATGGGACTGCCGTTGGGCGTGATTATCGTTCTGATTCTTCTGATGGGCGCTTTCTGCGGCTTTATGAATGGCTTGATCGGCAAACTGATTAAAATGCCGATGTTCATTGTGACGCTTGCCACGGGGCAGCTTTATAAGGGTATCTGCTACATGATCAGCAAAAACACGCCGATCATCAATATTCGCGCGGGGATCAAGTTTATGGCGCAGGGCTATGTGTTCAAGGAGATCCCGGTGGCGATTTTGATCATGCTGTTTGTGATGCTTGTGGTTTTTATCATTCTGAACAAAACAATTTTTGGTCGTTGGGCGGTCGCCATGGGTGGCAACCCGGAGACGGCGCGTGTTTCCGGCATCAATACCTTCTGGGTTACGAGCGGCGTGTATGCACTGATGGGCGTGTGCTGTGCCGTTGCGGCGCTGGTTCTGACCGGACGTGCCGGCAGTGCACAGCCGACGGCCGGGGACGGCATGGAAATGGACGCGATTGCGGCGGTGGTCATCGGCGGTACCGCGATGAGCGGCGGCAAGGCGAAGGTCGGCGGAACGTTCTTTGGCGTCATGCTGATCGGCCTTCTGACCAACGTGTTCAATCTGCTCGGCATGGATACGAATTTCCAGTACCTGCTCAAGGGACTGCTGATCCTCCTTGCCGTCACGATCGACAGCGCCGCCTCCTCCTATTTCAACAATCAGCTCCGGAAGAGTGTGTAAGTACCGGCAGGACGACTGCCTGATAATGGCACAAAGGAGAGCCTGATGAAAAGTACGGAAAACCGGGCGACGATCTATGACGTGGCAAAACTGGCGAAGGTTTCGGCGGCGACGGTGTCCCGCGTCCTGAAGGGGGACAGCAGCGTCAATGCGTCCACTTACAGGCGCGTGGAGGATGCGGCAGCCGCGCTGAAATATGAGCGGCGTCTCAGACAGTATCCTCCGCAGAACTGCCTGATCGTTCTGAATGTGCCCACGCTGAACAATGCTTTTTACAGCAGGATCATCAGCGGGGCGCAGGACGCCGCCGCGACGGAGGGCTACCACGTGCTGGTCAACGCCCAGCAGATCAACGAGGTGAATGTCGAGGCTTTTCTGGCGATGCTCCGGGGCGTGAAGGCCGTTGGCCTGATCGAGCTGAACGCGTTGACGACGGATATCGCCAGGTATCTCAGCCAACAGATTCCGCTGGTCCGGTGCTGCGAATACGACGACGGACTCCCGGAAATTGCGCATGTCAGCATTGACGATTTTGAAGCCACGCGGCGCGTGATGGAGCACATTCTTTCCTCCGGACGGAAAAAGATCGCAATGCTTTGCAGTCCGCTCCGCTACCGCTATGCGCGCCAGAGAAAGGCGGCGTTTCTGGCCTCGCTGAAAAATGCCGGGATCGAGGTGCGTCCGGAATGGATTGTGCAGGTCGCCGACATCGATTTCAATATGGCGCTGACGGCGGCGGCGCGGCTCTTGAGCCTGCCGGAGCGGCCGGACGCAGTTTATACCGTGTCCGATATTTTTGCAGCGGCAATCATCCGCGCTGCGACGCAGGCCGGCCTACGCGTGCCACAGGACCTGATCGTAACGGGGTTTGATAACATCGACATTTCCGAATCCATGGTGCCGTCGATCACGACAGTTCGACAGCCGAGGTACCAGCTGGGTTTTATCGCAATGGAAATGCTGGCGAACAAGCTGCGCGGGCATACGGAAAAAGAGGAACAGCTGCTGAATGTAGACCTGATTTTAAGAGAATCCACACAGGGATGACCGGAAAACGGAGCCGCCGCGCGCGGCTTCGCTTTCCTTGCATTCCGGGAGAAAGGATCGTAATGCGTATGATGGTGAAGGCTCTCCTGTTTGACAGCGCCGGGGAAATTGAAAAGCTTCAGGCCTTGCAGATTGACTGGGCAGGCTGCGGCGTATCAGAATTGTGCGCCACATCCGATTTTGCCGAGGCCTACCGCCTGACGATGGAAAACAAGGTGCATATCATTTTCTGCAACTATGAAATGGAAAACAGCCAGGGACTCCGCCTGATCAAGCTGATGGAGGAAAAATCGGACGTTTTCCTTGTGAACCTGATTCATCAGGACTCTACGGTGCAGTTGAAAAAGCCGCGGATCAAATTTGGCTCGAACTGGACCTATCTGTTTTTGCCGACCACGAAGCAGACCGCCGAAAAGCGGCTGAAAAAGATCACGGCGGAGCTTCCCCGACAGGCCGATGAGAAAACCATGGCGGAATGCGGCAGAACCTTCCTGCGCTATCTGGATATCTATCAGGAGCTGTTCTGGAAGGATCTGTTCAACGGCCTCATTCCGGTCACGCGGAACAATATCATGGAATTGGCCCGCCAGCGCAGGGTCGAGCTGGAATGGAGTGGCTATTATCTGCTGCGCATGAAGTGCCTTTCGGATGCGGGCCTACTGAGTAAGTGGACAAAGCGGGAGAAAATGGGCGCGCTGCGCAATATGTACGTCAGCGTGTTCGACGAGTATCTGCTGTCAACGGTATTTTATGACGAGTACCGCGTTACTGCCGTTCTGCATGCGCAGGATGGAGAGAAAAAAGACATCGATGAGATCTTTGCCCGCAGCGAGGAGCTGGTGCGGATCCTGGAGCGGGAGTTCAGCATTCAGTGCCTGATCTGCGTTTACCGCGGCTGCATCAGCATCGATCAGCTGTGCACCTGCGGCATGCAGCTGGAGGAGATCACCGAGCGCTATATCGGCGGGCGGACGCTGGCCGTTTACAGCGACGATACCACGTTGGGCACGCAGCTGCCCATCAGCCAGGCGCGGTTTTTCAAATGGACCATTCTGGCCGAAAGCAATGCCTTTCAGGCGCTGCGCGAGGATGTGGACGAGTTTTTCATTCGTCTGAAAAACAAAATATTGACGAAGGACGCCGCCTATGCGATCTTGTTTCGCTTCTGGGGGATCGTCAGCCAGGCGGCGAAAAGCCAGCTGCTGGATATGCAGGATTTTGGGTTGGAGGAGGCTGTCAGGATCGTGACCTCTACGCCCCTGATGACGATAGAGGATCTGCATCAGCTGTGCAACCGCCTGCTGCAAAAAGTGCAGGCGCTGAACGAGGGCGGACTGGAAACAAAGCAGCTCGTTGAGGCTATCAAGAGCTATATCAGCGAGAATATTTATTATGATCTCAGTCGGGAAACCATTGCCGAGCAGCTCAAATACCATCCCGACCACCTTTCCCGCGTGTTCAAAAAGGCGACAGGGGAGACGCTGATCAACTATATTCAAAACGAAAAAATCAAAACGGCGATCTACCTTTTCAAGGAAACCAACCTTTCCGTCAGCCAGGTGGCCGACCGCCTGGGCTATACGAACTTCTCCTATTTCTCCCAGCTTTTCAAACAGAAGACGGGCTACACCGTGCGGGAATACAAGCGGAAGTACCTGAACAAAACGGACGGCGACAATGCAGCCGATCTTCTGAGATAAAAATCCTGAATCCGGCGCTCTGCTCTTATGCAGGGCGCCATTTTTTCGAGAATGTCAGGAAAACAACATTTATTCCGCGGTTCATTGGTGGAATCGACAGGGTGCCGAAAGCTATAATGAAGATGAACTTAAGCCGCAGGAACAGCAAATAACGGGCGGCGGAAGTCATAAAAATCTTTGTAAGCCAAAGGCGATATACAGGAGGTAAACAAAATGAAAATTGCGCTGAACATGTTCTCTGTCCGAGAGTCTATGGAAAAGGATCCCGATAAGACAATTGAAGAAATTGCCAAAATGGGCTACAACTGGATCGAGATCTACCCCGGCTATGCCGAAGACGGTCTGACCCCGCTGACCAACGGCCTGCACAACCCCAACCGGGGTGCAAAGGAAGAGAAGGCATGGCTCGACTCTTACGGCATCAAGGTCTTCGGCACGCACTTCGACGACATCATCCTCGACGACCAGTTTATGTGCGACGCGATGCTACGCTACCATGCGGAGCTGGGCACAGAGAACGTCGGCTACCGCGGCGGCTATTTCTCCGGTCTTGAGCATCTGAAGCGCCGCTGCGATGTTTACAACAAGACGGCAAAGATGTGCCACGACCTCGGCATGCGCTTCCACTACCACAACCACTTCTGCGAATTCCAGAAGTACGAAGGCAAGTACATCATGGACTGGATCATGGAATACACGGATCCCGACCTGGTCGACTTTGAGCTGGATACCTACTGGGCAATGCGCGGCGGCGCGGACTATGTCGAGATGATCAGCCGCTATCCCGGCAGACTGTGCATGATCCATCAGAAGGACTTCCCGAAGAACTATCCTGCCCCGGCCAACCTGTTCAACGGCATTTACGACCCGTCCGTCGTGTTCGTTACCCCCGGCATGAAGGAGCCGAACAGCTCTGCCTGCCTGACCGCTATCTGCTTCCTCGCCTATGACGCCTACACCGAGATCGGCAACGGCATTATGGACATCCAGAAGATCATCGACGAAGGCAACCGCGTCGGCTGCCCCGGCATCATGATCGAGCAGGACCGCTCCCAGCTGACGGAGCTGGAGAGCGCAAGAATCAGCATCGAGAACCTGAAGAAGTATAGAGGAATCGAAGCCTAATGACAACGAGGGGTAGGCGAACGCCTGCCCCTCTCTTAGAAAAGGAGAAGCAACATGGCAAAAATCAAGATCGGCATTGTCGGCTGTGGCGGCATTGCAAACGGGAAGCATTTCCCGGCGCTGAAGAATTTTACCGACCGGATGGAGATCGTTGCGTTCTGCGATATTGTCCCCGAGCGCGCCGAGAAAGCCGCTGCGGAATTCGGCTCCACGGCGAAGGTTTATACGGATTACCGCGAACTTATCGCAAACCCGGAGGTTGAGGTCGTCTATGTGCTGACGCCCAACGTCTCCCACTGCGAAATCACCGTCTGCGCCTTTGAGGCGGGCAAGCATGTGTTCTGCGAGAAGCCAATGGCCAGCACCTCGGCGGACGCGCAGAAAATGCTTGATGCCTGGAAAAAATCGGGCAAGAAGTTTACCATCGGCTATCAAAACCGCTTCCGTCCGGAGGTCCGCTGCCTGAAGGCGGCCTGCGAGCGCGGTGAGCTGGGCGAAATCTATTTTGCAAAGGCACACGCTGTCCGCAGACGCGCGGTTCCCACCTGGGGCGTGTTTCCCAATAAGGCGCTGCAGGGCGGCGGCCCGCTGATCGACATCGGCACGCATGCGCTGGATCTGACGCTCTGGATGATGCAGAACTATGACATTGAGAGCGTCAAGGGCTCTGTCTTCTACAAGCTGGGGCACCTGCCCGAAGCCACCGAGGGCAACATCTTCGGCAAGTGGAACCCCGAAACCTACGAGGTCGAGGACTCCGCGTTTGGCTTTATCACGATGAAAAATGGCGCGACCATCGAGCTGGAGGCATCCTGGGCGCTGAATATTCTGGAGTCCAGAGAGGCATCCACGACGCTCTGCGGAACGCTAGCGGGCGCGGAGATCCGTTCCGGCATGAGCTATCCCAAGGACGAGCTGATCATGAACCGCGGCGCCAACGGACTGCTGCTTGAGGAGCATATTTCCGAGACTGCCGGCGTGGCCTATTTTGAGGGCGCGACGGAGGCTCCCGGCGTTCTGGAGGCAGATCAGTGGCTGCGTGCTATTGAGACGGATTCCGAGCCGCTGGTCAAGCCGGAGGAGGCCTTCCGCGTGACGAAGGTTCTGGAGGCAATCTACCAATCGGCCGAAACCAGACAGGAAATCAGATTCTAAGGCGAGGGATGGCTTATGAAGATGGGTTTTATTACGGCGATTCTCGAAGACTACTCCTTTGAAGAGGTCATCGATTTCGCTTCAGCGCATGGATTTTCCTGTGTGGAGCTGGCCTGCTGGCCCAGCGGAAAAGCGGAACGGCGCTATGCCGGTGTCAGCCATCTGGATGTGGATGTGCTGGACGAGGCAAAGGTGCACTATGTGCAGGAATACTGCAAAAAGCGCGGCGTGGAGATTTCGTCCCTGGCGTTTTATCCGAACACTATGGACCCGGATCTGGAAAAGCGCGCGGCCAACATCGAGCACCTGAAAAAACTGATCGTAGCAAGCCGCAGACTCGGTGTCGGCATGGTGACAACCTTCATCGGTCGGGATCAGACGAAGAGCGTGGAAGAGAACTTTGAGCTGTTCGACCGGATCTGGCCGGAGATCATCCGCTTTGCAGAAGAAAATCAGGTGCGCATCGGCATTGAAAATTGCCCGATGCTGTTTGGCAGAGAGCAGTGGCCCGGCGGCCAGAATCTGGCCTGCACGCCGGAAATCTGGCAGGAGATGTTCCGCCGGATCCCCAGCCCCTATTTTGGCCTGAACTATGACCCCAGCCATTTCGTGTGGCAGATGATGGATTATATCTCTCCAATCTATGAGTTCAAGGATCGGATCTTCCACGTGCATTTTAAGGATATCAAGCTCTATCCGGAGCGCCTGAAGCAGACCGGTATTCTGGCGTATCCTTTGCAGTATATGCAGCCGAAGCTGCCAGGCCTTGGCGATGTGGATTGGGGCAGATATGTCTCCGCGCTGACTGACATCGGCTATGACGGCTATGCCTGCATTGAGGTCGAGGACCGTGCCTTCGAGGGCTCCAGAGAAAAGGTTGAGAATTCTCTCGTGCTGAGCAAGCGGTATTTGGACCAGTTTGTGATTTGAATCGCAGAACAGGAGGGCTTCTATGAAGACGATTGCAATTGCGGGCACATTTGACACAAAGGGACAGGAATTGTCCTATATCAAAGAGAAAATCGAGGCGCAGGGCGTTCGGACGCTGTGCATTAACACCGGCGTGTTCACGCCCTCGATTACCCCGGATGTTTCCAATCGGGAAATTGCGGCCGCAGCCGGTGTGGATATGGATGAGATCATCGCACGCAAGGACCGGGCAATGGCAACTGCCGCTCTGGCGGAAGGGATGGAGAAGCTGCTTCCCCGGCTGTATGCACAGGGTAAGCTGGATGGCATTATTTCTATCGGCGGCTCCGGTGGGACCTCTATGGTAACGCCGGCCATGCGTGCACTGCCGCTCGGTGTGCCGAAGGTGATGGTTTCCACGATGGCTTCGGGTGACGTTTCCGCTTACGTTGGCACCAGCGATATTATGATGCTCCCGGCCATTGTGGACGTGGAGGGACTGAACCAGATATCCATGACAGTGTTCAACAATGCCGTCAACGCGATTGTCGGCATGGTGAAGAACCGAACCGAGATTGTCGCGGACGGGAGGCCCCTGCTGGCGGCGACGATGTTCGGTGTCACAACGCCGTGCATTAAAACGGCCAAGGCATATCTGGAGGCGCAGGGCTACGAGGTGCTCGTGTTCCACGCCACGGGCAGCGGCGGAAGGACGATGGAAGACCTCATCCGCGGCGGATTTATCAAGGGCGTGCTGGATATCACGACGACGGAATGGTGCGACGAGGTCGTCGGCGGCGTTCTGACTGCCGGGCCGCACCGTCTGGAGGCGGCTGCCGCGATGGGAATCCCGCAGGTTGTATCCGTGGGTGCACTGGACATGGTCAATTTTGGCCCATATGAGACGGTGCCGGAGAAATTTAAGGGCAGAAAGCTCTACCGGCATAACCCGACCGTGACGCTGATGCGCACGACGGCGGAGGAAATGCGTCAGATCGGCAGTAAAATCGCCGAAAAACTCAACCTGGCGCGCGGGAAGACCGTGCTACTTCTGCCCCGGAAGGGCCTTTCCGGAATAGACGTGGAGGGGGCGTCCTTCTATGACGCGCAGGCGGACGAGGCGCTGTTTGAAACGCTTCGGGAGAAGATCAGCAGCCGGGTAGAGCTGATTGAAATGGAAAATGCGGTCAATGACGAGGCATTTGCCATGGCGGCGGCGCAGAAGCTGATCGAACTGATGAAGAACAAAACCACAAATTGAATGGAGGAGCAAACATGTTATTCAAATCCCGTCAAGAAATTTTAGCGGACTTCCGAGCGCAGATTGCGCAGGGGAAGATTCTCGTCGGCGTCGGCGCCGGTACCGGCATTACGGCCAAGTGCTCGGAAAAAGCGGGCGTGGATATGCTGATCATCTATAACTCCGGCCGTTTCCGTATGGCTGGCCGCGGCTCCCTTTCCGGCCTGCTTGCCTATGGCGACGCGAACAAGATCGTGGTGGAAATGGGCTACGAGGTTCTGCCGGTCGTTAAAAAGACACCGGTGCTCGCCGGTGTGTGCGGCACGGACCCCTTCCGCGTGATGGACATCTACCTGAAGGAGCTGAAGGCGCAGGGCTTTAACGGCGTGCAGAACTTCCCGACCGTCGGCCTGATCGACGGCGTGTTCCGCCAGAATCTGGAGGAGACCGGCATGGGCTACGGCCTTGAGGTCGATATGATCCGCAAGGCGCATGAGCTGGATATGGTGACCTGCCCCTACGTCTTCGACGCAGAGCAGGCGCGTGCAATGGCCGAAGCGGGCGCGGACTGCCTTGTCGCGCACATGGGTCTGACGACAAAGGGCTCTATCGGCGCTGAGACCGCCAAGACGCTGGACGACTGCATCCCGCTGATCCGCGAGATCATTGCGGCCGGCCGCGAGGTGAACCCCGACATCATGGTCATCTGCCATGGCGGCCCGATCGCCGATCCGGAAGATGCGGCGTATATTATCCGGAATGTGCCGGAAATCGACGGCTTCTTCGGCGCTTCTTCCATCGAGCGTCTGGCCTCCGAGCGCGGCATGACTGCGCAGGCCGCAGCGTTCAAGGCAATCAGCAAATAAGAGAACCGGAATGGAACAGGGGACAGCGCTTCTCTGTTCCATCCTTTTCACAAAGGAGAGAGTGAATCATGAAAACACCATTGAGAATCGCGCTCCTCGGCTGCGGCGGAATGGGCAGCGGACATGCCCTTGCAATTTCCGGAGAGGATCAGAAAAAACCGGAATTTTTAACGTATGATGTATACTCGGAGTGCCAGATCGAGATCAGCCCGCTGGCGGACAAGCTGGAGCTGGCGGGAATCTACGACATTGACGAGGCGCGGATGCGCTGGGTCGCCGAAAAGGGCTGGCACTGCTACGGGAGCTACGAGGAGATTTTGAACGACGAGACGGTAGACGCGGTGCTAATCGCGACGCCGAATCACCTGCACAAGGAGCAGGCCATCCGGGCGCTGCGCGCGGGAAAGCATGTGCTCTGCGAAAAGCCTGTCATGCTCAGCTCACAGGATCTTCTGGACGTCATGACAGTCGCAAAGGAAAAGGGACTGGTGTTCTATCCCCGCCAGAACCGCCGCTGGGACTATGATTATCTGGTCGCCAAAAAGGTTTTTGACGACGGCATTCTGGGTGAGGCCTTTTACGTGGAGACAACGCTGGTCGGCTCCAGAGGAATTCCGGGCGACTGGCGCAAGATCAAGGCCTGCGGCGGCGGAATGATGCTCGACTGGGGCGTGCACGTTCTCGACCGGCTCCTGATGATGATTCCCGGAAAGATCAGCTCCGTGTATTGCCGGTGCAGCCATGTCACAAGCGACGAATGCGACGACGGCTTCCGCGCGTGGCTGAATTTTGAAAGCGGTCTTACTGCCCAGGTCGTGGTGAGCACCTGCAACTTTATCGACACGCCGCACTGGTACATCGCCGGGCGCGAGGGAACGGCAGTGATCAAGGGCTTCAACGCCGAAGGAAAGATCGTCCGCGCGACCAACTGGTATGAGGGAGAGGTCAAGCCGATTCAGGCGGGCGAGGGACTGACCAAAACGATGGCGCCGCGCACATCTTCCTCCACAGAGGAGCTGCCGCTGCCGCAGGTTGTGGTGGACAGAAACGCGCTCTACGCAAACTTTGTTGACACGGTTAATAAAATCGCAGAGCAGATCGTGACGCCAGAGGAGGCGCTGCGCTGCCTGCGGCTGATGGAGACGCTGTTCCATTCAGATGAGGAGAACGCCGTGCTCCCATTTGAAAGCTGAAAAATGTGTAAGAAAAGCCGGGAAACGCTGCACGCAACGTTTCCCGGCTTTTCATCCTTAATTAAAACACGCCCTGGGCGAGCATGGCGTCGGCGACTTTTTTGAAGCCTGCGATGTTTGCACCGGAGACAAGGTCGCCTTTGCGGCTGTATTCCTCGGCGGCTGCCGAGATGCGGCGGTAAAGGTCCTCCATGATGCGCTTGAGGTGGGCGTCGACCTCCTCCTTCGTCCAGAACAGGCGCATGGAGTTTTGCGCCATCTCCAGCGCGGAGACGGCGACGCCGCCCGCGTTGGCCGCCTTGGTGGGCCCGAAGAGGATGCCCGCCTCCTGGAACAGTTCCACGGCCTCGGGCGTACTGGGCATGTTGGCGCCCTCGGCGACGGCGATGCAGCCGTTATGCAGCAGCGCACGCGCGGAAGCGGCGTCCAGCTCATTCTGCGTGGCGCAGGGCAGGGCGATTTGGCAGGGGATCTGCCAGATGCCGCGGCAGCCTTCTCGGTAGACGGCGTTCGGACGCAGAGCGGCATATTCGCGGATGCGCTTGCGCTCGACCTCCTTCAGGCGCTTCATGAGGGCAATGTCGATGCCGTCGGGATCGTGGATGTACCCGGCGGAGTCGGACATGGCCACGACCTTTGCGCCAAGCTGCTGGGCCTTTTCGCAGGCGTAGAGTGCGACGTTGCCTGAGCCGGAGACGACGGCGACGCTGCCTTCAAATCCCCTGCCTGCGCTTTCGAGCATCTTCTGCGTGAAGTAGCACAGACCATAGCCTGTGGCCTCGGTGCGCTCCAGACTGCCGCCGTAGCTCAGACCCTTGCCGGTCAGCGCGCCGTTGAATTCGTCGTGCAGACGCTTGTACTGACCGAAGAGGTAGCCGATCTCTCGGCCGCCGACGCCGATGTCGCCCGCGGGGACGTCGGTGTTCGGGCCGATGTATTTGTTCAGCTCGATCATGAAGCTCTGGCAGAAGCGCATGACCTCCGCGTCGGATTTGCCCTTGGGGTCAAAGTCGCTGCCGCCCTTTGCGCCGCCAATAGGAAGACCGGTCAGGCTGTTTTTGAAGATCTGTTCAAAGCCGAGGAATTTGATGATGCCCTCGTAGACCGAGGGGTGAAAGCGCAGCCCGCCCTTGTAGGGGCCGATGGCGTTATTGAACTGGACGCGGAAGCCACGGTTGACATGCAGTCGGCCCTGATCGTCCGTCCAGGGAACCCGGAACTTGATCACGCGGTCCGGCTCGACCAGACAGTCCAGAACGCCAGAGGTCAGGTGGATCGGATGCGCCTGCACGACCGGCTCCAGAGAGGCGAAGACCTCCCGCATCGCCTGATGAAATTCCGGCTCACCGGAATTTCGTTTTTCCATCTGCGCCAGCAGTGCCTGCAAATACTCGTTTTTCATGTCCGTTCCTCCGCGTTTTCTCAAAAAAATTCTGCGCAAATTGCAAGTGCAAGTTGGACACCTGCACGGTAGAACTTAGTGAATCAGAGCGTCGGTCAGGATGGAAGCCGCTGGCTTCCGTCCTGGGCGATGCTGCCGCAGCCTTCGGCTGCGTAAACAGAGTCGAGGAACTCGTCAAACAGTTCCTCCGGGGTGCGGTAGCCAAGCTTCTTGCGAGGCCGTCCGTTCAATTCATCAGCTGCAGCCAAGATATACTCAGCAGAGAAAGCCTTAATGGACACGCCCTTCGGAACGAAGGTTCGAAACAGCCCGTTGTGGCGTTCGTTTTGGGGACGTTCCCACGAGGTGTAGGGATGCGCAAAGTAGACTGCACAGCCCCAGTCCTCGACCTGACTGAACGCAGAGAACTCCGAGCCGTTGTCCACGGTAATGGTCTTGAAGACCTGTGAGAACTTGTCTCCGAATTCTTCCCTGAGTGACTGCATGGCGTTCAGAACGGAGTCTGCATCCTTGCCGGGAATCCAGATGGCAATATAGTTCTCCGTTTTCTTCTCCAACAGGGAGAGGACAACAGTCTCGTTACCGGCCCTCTTGCCGACCACGGTGTCACCTTCCCAATGACCTTCCTCGATGCGCAGAGCTGCGATCTCAGGTCTCTGAGAAATGTCTGAGCCGAAGTTCTTCTTGTGTTCACGGGGCTTGGAGTCCTTGTGCTGCTTGCGTTTCATGGCTTCGGGCAGTTCTGTCACAGACAAGTCTAGACTGCCTGCCCAGACCTCATTGTAAAGAGTGTGTGTGCAGACCATCTCCTCTGCTGAAAACAGCCTGTGCAGACGAGCATATCAGGCGCAGGCATCCAAAGACCACTTGTGTTCTTTGACCTGTTCCATTATCCAGCGAATGAAGCGAGTGCAGTGACAGATTCGGTGTGGTTTCCGAGAACGCTTTCTGTTCGCCTTGTAGACCGCCTCTCCGCGTCTTGCCGAGTATCCGGGCTTCCTGCCCTTGCTGCTCTTTCGGGGCGGTGTGCCGCGCTTTAGCTCGTTCCCAACGGTGGTTGGTGAACATCCGATTGCTCTGGCAATGGCTCTGTTGGGGCGGTTACTTTGAGATTTTCAGCAACATTTTCCTCTCCGGACAGTCGCATTACAATGTCATTGAATAGTGCCCGCGCTTGCAGTTCGATCTCTGTAAGATAGCTGTTCAGCGCCCCAGCAGTGAGCAAATTGTAATAGCGTACACGGCGATGCTTTTTCAGGTACCGCCGATGACGCTGTCCCCATACGCCGATATACGCCGTTCTTTCTTACGGCAGTTTCAGGCAGGGCAGATAGTAATCACCTTGTAATTCATACCAAAGTCCGTTTTTCTCGTTGTAGATGTACTTTTCCATTTTGTAACCCTCCAATATGATTGTTTTTTTACCTACAATCCAATCATTCCGGCCGATTACAAAAGCCAAAGGGAGAGGACTTCCTTACGAAGCCTCTCCCTTCCGGCGGAGCGCTTGACAAAAAAGCAAAACTGGAGTATAGTATAGGTACAAAAGGGTGCTGCCAGTAGGTCGGCTCCCCAAATAGCTACGAAGAGATAATCGTTCCTTTGGGGAGGCGGCGATTATCTCTTCTTATTGTTGTCCTGATAAATCAGGGTAAATCAGGGCAATGACCGCAAGTATGACCATGCAGAATTGAAAGAATTCTCCCCATGTAACCATGCCTGTCACCCCCTCTCTTTCGATCGGGAGCAAAAAGAAGTTTATCACCCCCGAATGGATTCGAGGGAAACCGCCTACCGGGGTACTGGTAGCATCGCGGACAGCATATCACAGGATTCGGCAAATTGCAAGCAAAAACAGTGAGTTATCGTATTCGTAATGTGTTAATTCAATGATTCCCCCGTTTCAGGGTCATCAAAAGGTCAAAAAACCGGCAAACGTCATCAGGCGTTTGCCGGTCGTGGTGACCCGCTGGAGATTCGAACTCCAGACCCATTGCTTAAAAGGCAATTGCTC
>ENA-OWRJ01000267-OWRJ01000267.1-human-gut-metagenome-genome-assembly--contig:-NODE-267-length-77094-cov-7.351887_pt1 | contig 77094 bp, 55 predicted proteins | sample MGYA00248269_ERZ651897 | MGnify/ENA primary metagenome ERZ651897 (study PRJEB26924, sample SAMEA4378252) | human gut metagenome | biome: human gut; feature: human-associated habitat; material: faeces...
AGTTTAATTTCAACATTCTCATGGGAAGATAATCCATAGAAATACGGATTTCCTTCCATATCAATCCAGCTCTCCATTCCATCTACTAACAGACGAATATGTACACCTCTGTCTGCCGCATCATGCAGTGCTCCTAAAATCAATTTTCCACTTTCATCGGATTGAAATGCAAAAGTAGAAAGAATAATTTCCTTTTTTGCATTCTTGATCAAACGCACTCTTTGTAAAAGCGCTTCTGGATTCTTTTCTATGATTACTGCCCGTTCTGTATTTTCACTGCATTCGTTCCATGACCCATTTTTTGTTTCTTTTTTGGTTGTATTGGACACTTCCGGCTGCTTTTTATATGCAACGCAGATTCCGAGCAATTCATAAAAAGCCACACATAAAAAAATTGCCAGTATAACAAGAAGGATTTTACATATTTTATACTTTTTCATTGTACATCACCTGATTCCTTTTTATTTCATACTTATACAATACAAAGTCAATCTCAATTTAACCTCAACAAGGTTTGTTTTTTCATCCATGCAAGTTTATTCCTTCTTTTTAGATGAGAAATGTTCTTTTGCAAAATCCATATCCTGTACAAGTTCCAAAGTTCCCAGATAATTATTTTGGGTGTCTCTAACTGCGATGTATCGTACCAGCATACATTTACCGTTCTTTTCCATCCAAATCGGTACCTCGTCCAGTGTTCCTGCACGAAATTCCTCAATGATCCTGCGTACTTTGGTTTCCACTTTTGGTGGATGGCACGAAAATACTTCTCGGTCGATTGCCATTGCCGGTCGCTTAAAATCCTTTGGTCCCTCATTGAAGAAACGATTGATGTTATGAACATCAACAAATGTGATCTCCAGCGGAATAGTGTTTAAGAGTGCTGTTAATTGTTCTACGGTCAGATGTCCACCTGGCATAATGATTTCTGAATCTGAAAAAGAGGCCTCCGATATTTTTTTATTGCTCTCTGCATCTTCCCAGATTTCAGCCTTTACACCAAGGCAATCGGCATAATCTTTTTGATCGTGATAAATACCGATCCACTCTTCCTCGGTAAAATTTGCAGCACAGTTTGGGAACAAGATATTGGCTTCTTTGTAAATCATTTCCTCAGCCCGCTGGACAACTGCCAACAATCTCTCGTACCATTTTTTGTCGTACTGTTTATCCTTTAACAACGCAGAAATCTCATCGCGAATCTCATCATCTACTGTCCACATAACATTAGATGGCCCGGATATTCCATATTGTACATTCAAATGAGGGTAAAGCAGATCGCCTTTTTTGGCATAATGTATTGAAATCTCACGAAGAGACCCAAGCAGATCTTGCGTAACATCTCCAGCACAGGCAGCTGTTTTTATCTGATCCAGCAAGCCTGCCAACGCTTCATTTTCCTTGGTAAAGGTGTACAGCGGATGACCTTTTTGTTCTATCAATTTTTGTGTTTTCGTTGTGCGCTCTTCTCGGATCATCGCTGCATTTACTTCCCTTTCTGCATTAGCAATCTTTTCCTCGCGGGTTGCTCCATGAAACAATGCGGCATGGACATCGCATAATTTTTGTACCTCACTCAAAGGTGTTCCCTCTGCCAACATTTCCTGTTCTGCTTTCATGATTACAGTTGCATCGACATCTTGAAACTCGACTGCAAAATCCTTTCTTACTTTTTCTAAATCCTCCCCAGCGCCCAAACGCCTTAAATATTTTTTTAATGATTCTACTTGATTTCCCATACTAATTTACCTTCCTTTCTACAAACTCCAAATCAAATGCACATTGATGACATTCGATTTGCAAAAAAACACTATTTATTTTTTTCACAACCCCAATTCTTTGCGTGTTGCAATTATCTCAGCAACGCTCTAGATTGCGCAACGATAGTCACTATATTAGCATTCCCTATTTTATACAATCCGATACCTCTATTTTTTTCATGTAGATCTTTAATATAAAACCATTCCCCTTTACGGTGCATAAAAAAATAATTTTATATAGTTTTTGCATTTCAGTGCATAAACTTGCCTAAAAAATGATATTTATGCTATAATTCTTGCATAATACACGGAGCAAACGCAAATAACATTTAAGAGGGGGTATGGCAAATGATCGATACACATCAACTCAAAAAAAGAGATTTATATTTGAATAAAATTTTAGCATTTCAAGATACCGAGCCGGTAAAAGTTGTTACCGGAATCCGTAGATGTGGCAAATCCAGTCTGCTTAAGCTAATGACCCTACATCTAAAGGAAAACGGCATTGCAGAGGACCAGATTCTTGAAATGAATTTTGAATCCTACGCTTTTAAGAACATGAACAGCGACTCTTTCTATCAGTATGTTCGGGAGCATATTATACCAAATAAACGAATGTACCTTTTCTTCGATGAGGTCCAACGCGTCCCAAAATGGGAAGATGCCATCAATTCTTTTCGGGTGGATTTCAACTGTGATATTTATGTCACTGGTTCCAACGCCTATATGCTTTCCTCCGAATATGCGACCTACCTGTCCGGCAGATGCGTAGAAATAAAAATGCTGCCTTTGTCTTTCTCTGAATTTCTCGCTTTTTATGATTTTGAAATCAAAGAAACAAAAAGTGCATTAGGCGGCACTCGTAAACAAGTCTTCGATCAAACAGGGGAACATTATGAGCTTCGCGAAGTATTTGATGCCTATATGCGGTTTGGCGGAATGCCCGGCATTGCCGATGTTGGACTGGATCAGGAAAAAGCATTGGTATTGCTTGAAGGTATTTACTCTACTGTGATCATGAGAGATATATTGGAACGAGAAAATCGCAAAGGGCAAAAAAGGATCACTGACCCTGTTCTCCTAAAAAAAATTGTAATGTTTCTTGCAGATAACATTGGCAGTAACATATCGGTCTCCTCTATCGGAAACACTCTTGTAAACGAAGGTTTGCTCGAAGACGGTCGCCAAAAAGGAACACCTAGTGCCCATACGGTACAGGCATATGTAAATGCACTTCTGGAATCTTATTTTTTCTATGACATCAAAAGATTTGATATTAAAGGTAAAGAATTTTTGCGGACCTTGGGAAAATATTATATCGTAGATATCGGACTTAGAAACTATTTGCTCGGTTTCAGAGACCGCGATAGCGGCCATGCAATAGAAAATGTGGTTTATTTTGAGCTGCTTCGACGCGGCTACGATGTCTCTATTGGTAAAATTGATAACTCTGAGGTGGATTTTATCGCAACGAATACTAACGACAAAATGTATGTTCAAGTCACAGAAGCCATGACAAGCGAAGATGTCCGCAAACGAGAACTGGCTCCACTCCAAAAGATCAGTGACAACTATGAGAAAATTGTTTTGTCCCTAGATCCCGGAATGGATTCCTCTTATGATGGTATCAAGTCCATTAATTTAATTGACTGGTTGATATCGGTATAATGGCTATATGGCGAAAGTTAAGCATCTCTTCGGAGGTGCTTTTCTTGTATAAGGCAAGCCTTTTTTCTCTAAACATAGACATTTCTGTCTGTTAAACATGTCGTCATAGTAAGTATCAAAAGATAGATAGCATTATCTTCTGAGGGTCTGTTCAGCTTCTGATCTCTTTCAGAGATGTCCTTCCTATACCCTATAATAAATTAAAGACATGTTTGCTTGTATCCTATAAATTAAAGACAGGTTTTCACACTAACGACTGCTCAAAATCATACATTTTCGCTGTTTCTTTATTACGAAATTCATGCTTTTCATAATAGCCGAGCAACTCTCCGTCCTCATCCCGCAATGCCACCATATACACGTCTTTATTTTGCTTTTCATTGTAAAATGTATGGATCATATTGTGTTCTTTGCTGTCCGCAAACCAAGATACTATTTTACGGATCATTTCATTTGATTGCTCGTTGTGGCAGGCAAGCAGACTCTTTCCAACCAATTCCGCTCCACCACGATTTGCATAATTCTGCACTGCTGCCGGATTCATATACACGATCGTATGCTCTGTATCGCAGATTACTACTGCTGCACGATCTTGATCAATCACACTCTTAAACATTTGATGTAACATAGCAATATACCATCCTTCCTTTATAACATAATGCAATTCAGCCTACACCTGAAATTCGTTCATCGTGTTCTGCAGAACCTCCACGCTTTGCATTACCTTATTGATTTCTGTTGACATTTCTTCACTGGAGTAAGTGATCTGCCTTCACCGCCCAGCGCATCTTGGTTGACCGTGCCCGCGGATTTCTCGTACATTCCTGTGCCGTTGGACGGATCACATCCCGTGCATACTCTGCATAAATTCCTGCTTTATATCCCTGTTTCAAGGCTTTCTTAACAAGCTTGTCCTCACCGGAATGAAATGTTAAGATTGCTGCACGTCCACCCGGTTTCAATGCTCCCGGAAGCTTGTCCATAAATTCGTACAGCACTTCGAATTCATTATTGACATCAATACGAAGTGCCTGAAAAACTCGCTGACAAGTTTTTTTGACCGTTTCTTTGCGCTCCTTCTCCGGAATAAACTGCAGCGTCTCCTCGATCAATGCACGCAGCTTTGTCGTTGTGTCTATGTGTCCGCCTTTTCGGACAACATCGGTGATTGCCTTTGCGATTTCATCACAATACGGCTCGTCCGAATTTTCGTACAGCATCCCGGCAAGTTCATCCCGGCCAATTGTCTCCAAACGTTCTGCTGCGCTAATCCCTTTCTGCTGATTTAACCGCAGATCAAGTGGTCCATCCACCTTAAAGGAAAAGCCTCTTTTAGGGTTGTCGATTTGCATAGAAGACACTCCCAGATCTGCCAAAATAAAATCAAACCCACCGACTTCCTCTGCGATCTCATCAATTGTGCAAAAATTTTGCAGCTTGATCGTAAGCAGATCTTCTCCAAATCCAAGATCTTCCAATCGCTTTCGGGTCTTAGCAGATTCTTCCGGGTCTACATCTGTCGCATACATATGTCCCTGCCCCTGCAAACGCTCTAACATAGCTCTGGTATGTCCCCCATACCCTAACGTTGCATCGAAACCAATCTGTCCCGGCTTAATATCGAGGAACTGAAGGATCTCCTCCACCATGATAGAAATGTGCATTCCCGCCGGAGTATTTCCTTTATCTATCACGTGTTGTACCATATCCCCATATTTTTCCGGCTGCAGCTCTTTATATTTCTCCTCAAACTTTTTAGGATATTTCCCCTTATACCGCACTCGTCTTTTGTGTGGTTTGTCCGCAGTCAGAGGTAGCAGCTTAAAGGAAAACGTAAATTCCGTCTCCTCAAAACGATACTGTGGTAACACCTCCGGACCACAACTATTTGAACCAATTCCATTCTGCGCATAATCAATACACAATATGGTACTGCCACTATCCTGCAACTCATAATTGTGTGCCGCTCGCGTAAGCTCTTCTGCTGAATAATGCGATACATTAAAAGAAAACGGTGTAGCGGACGCCACCACCAATCCCGGTAATGCTTGCCCATAGCGAACTTCTACATAGTCACAGTCATAATGGCTGCCATTTTCCTGCGGGAAAATATAATCCTCATGCATCGCTGTAACTGTGCTTTCATAACGCCCATGACTGCTGCCCCGATGCTTGTCGCGATAACTTTCCTGAGGTCCCATACCACTGTATACTACTTGTTCCAGCGCATGATCCAAACAGAGCCGTACGCCGAACCGTGGAAGCTCTAAGAAATCCGGATCTTTTTGAACAGCAAAATGTACCGCAATGCCTCCGGCCTCATCGATCTGCCACTCTATCTGCATGTCCAAGATCCGCTGTACGGTCGGAGCCAGCAGTGCCACATGACTCTTAAGGCAAATTAAATGTTCCTGTTGCTCGACACGAGTTTCATACGCCCTTGTATAAGTTTCATGATAATGTGCCGCTTTCCAACGATGCTGTATCGTTCGGTCGTTGTCAGTCGGTGCGCGCCAAATCGTTACTTCCATAGGTCGATTTAAGTACTCCTTGCCGTTATACTGCAGGGAAGAAAACATTCCTGTTCTCTTGTCATAAACAAACCGAAAGACGCTAGCAGACAAAACAAGCTCCCTCGCATTCTCAGCTACGCATATATTTCCTATCCCTTTTTTCGAACTGTCTAAGCCGCTCTCACCAACAGATTTTCCTATCCCATTTTGCAGACTGCCTAAGCCGCTCTCACCAACAGATTTTCCTGTCCCATTTTGCGGACTGTCTAAGCCGCTCTCACCAACAGATTTTCCTATCCCACTTTGCGAACTTTCCAAGCAGCCTTCGCCGACAGCTTTACTTGTCCCACTTTGCGGACCAGAAAGAAGCCGTTTGACATACTGATTCACCGGTTCTGCGTTATTTACCGCAATCTCATCAAAGCCCATCACATGCCCTTTGTGCAATAGCGGCAGTTCTTTATTGAGCTGATAGATCAACTTAATATAAACCTTACCCTGTATCGGAATCTCACCACTCGCTGATGTAGTACAATCTTCCGGCAGACAAACTCTACCATCGCAATGCGGCTGCACCGATACCGGTTCCAACTCCCCAGACCGGATCAGCTCTCCATCGCAAGTCATCTCATATCGAATGGTAAGCATATCCCGCAGATCATCAAAATCCAGATAATTATGCAGGATCAACTCTCCACTGTCCGTATTACAGGACACAACACGAACCGGTCGATATACATTTTTATATTCCAGCAATCCCGTATGCGGTGTGCGATCCGGATAAACTAACCCATCGACACAGAAATTGTCATCGTGGATCGTCTCCCCGTGATCTCCTCCGTAATAATATCTATTTCCGTCATGGCGTACCGCATGGTCACACCATTCCCACACAAAACCTCCACACATGAGATCATTATCCTGAATCATCTGGAAATAATCCTCGAAATCTCCCGGTCCATTTCCCATGCTGTGCGAATATTCGACCAGCAAATACGGTTTACTGCCATCTTGTTCGAGATACTGCTTTATTTCTTCCAGAGACGGGTACATCCGGCTATAAAGATCCAGATTAGAATAATCGTATGTTTTATGATAATTACGATATCTTGCACTCTCATACTGCGTCAATCGGCTGTCATCAAAGGACTTCGTCCATGCCAATGCTTTCTCAAAGTTACATCCATAGGCACTTTCATTTCCCATAGACCAAATTACAACACAAGGACGATTCACGTCTCGATGCACCAAAAGACGGACACGATCTGCGATTGCCTGCTCCCACATCGGATCATCCGCAATTTTTTCACTCCAACGTCCGTTCCGCTGAAATTCATTGTCCACTTTTCGGTACAGCAAAAATGGACCATGCGCCTCAATATCTGCCTCATCGATCACCATAAATCCATACTCATCACACAATTGATAAAACATTGGTGCGTTTGGATAATGACTGGTTCGAATCGCATTCACGTTGTGCTGCTTCATTAATATCAGATCCCGTTCCATCTGTTCCAATCCGATCACATAACCCGTCTCCGGGTCAGAATCATGGCGATTCACACCACGAAACTTAATGTTTTGTCCGTTCAAATAAATCACACGATCACGAATTTCTATCGTGCGGATACCGATCCGATCTACGATCGTCTCCTGCTCTGTCTCCAAGATCAACGTGTAAAGATACGGATTCTCTGTATTCCAAAACACCGGATTCTCAATGCAAAACTGCACTTGTGCTTTATACTGCATCGCCAGATTATCCAATGACATTTCCTGCTCTTTCCCGCTTTCTGCCAAACCTGATTTTTGTCCTTTGTTGGCTGACGAACGCAAGCTTCCCTCTGCGACGACCTGACCTTCCGCATTTTCAATACGTGCATATATCGGAAGATCCCCGCCTGCCAACAAACAATGCACATCTACCGCCGCTGCGGCTCCTTCTACGTGGGTAGTAATGCGGTAATCCCATATATGCCGCTGTGGACGTTTCAACAAATATACATCTCGAAAAATGCCACTCATCCGAAATTTATCCTGATCCTCCAAATAAGAACCGTCACACCACTTTAACACAAGCACTCGCATTGTGTTTTCACCAGACTTCACATAGGACGTTACATCAAATTCACTTGTAGAATGCGATACTTGGCTGTATCCAACATAAGCACCATTCAGCCATACATAAAAGCAGCTATCTACCCCTTCAAAGTCAAGAAAAACTTCGGGCACATTCTGATCCACCTCATACTCAAATGTATGCTCATACAAACCGCATGGATTCTCCTGTGGTACATAGGGTGGATCAAATGGGAACGGGTAACGGACGTTTGTATACTGATGTCTGTCAAATCCTGCCATCTGCCACATTCCCGGCACATCGATCTGTCCACCTTCCTCAAATAGATCCCCGACACGGCCCCAAGCCGTACCGGCAGCCACGTCTGTCAAACTCGTTTCTTCCGGCAGCAACGCCTCAAAATCTCCTATATCAGAAAAGAACCGGAACTTCCATTTACCATTTAACAATTGAAAACGATCCGATTCTTCTCTATGTTTCACCAATTGATCCATTCGAACAGATGCCGGAATATAATAGGCTCTTGCCGGCATCGTGTTCTCATGCAACATTGCTGTATTCTCAAAATTCTGTGGTATGCTCATCAAGTTTCACTTCCCTTCTTCGTTGACATATTATGGTTACAATTCGATTCCTTTCAAAAGTGCTGCAAACGGACTGGCATCAGCATCCTCTTCATGATCTGCTTGAAATTCCTTAGGGATCTCATAGTCATCTTCTTCCTTTGGGACTTCGTCCTCTGTCAGCGCCTTCATGCTCAACGAAACGCGGTCTCCCTCTAACTTAATGATCTGCGCAGTAACCGTATCGCCCAGTTTGACAATCTCTTTTGGCGACTTAATAAACTTATTGGTAATCTGCGATATATGACATAAGCCGGTCAGATCCTCTCCAATCGTAATAAATATACCATAAGATTCGATGCGGTCCACCGTTCCGGTCACTACATCTCCCACCGTAAGCTGTCCAACTTTTTGGACATATTCTTTTGCCTTACGCTCTTTTTGAATTTCTTTCGCCGACAAGACCAATCTCTTTGCCTCTTTATCCACAGTAATGATTATTGCCTCCAATGTCATCCCCAAATAACCAGAGATATCTTCTACGTAATTCAGCTCGATCTTGGAAGCTGGAATAAACGCACGTACCCCTTTCACATATCCAATAATTCCACCGGATGTCGTATCGGTGATCTTAACCTGAAATACTGTACGATTTTGATAATCTTCTTCCAATTCATCCCATATCATTAGGTTGTGCGCCGCCTTTTTGGACAGGATCACAACACCATTTTCATTCTCCGCATCAATGACCATCGCCTGAATGCGATCGCCTATATTGCAGTCATTTTTTATCGAAAATGCAGGATCATCACTGCATTCCTCAAGCGGAATGATTCCCTCCGTATAGTAATTCAGATCGACGGTAAGTTCTGTCTCTGAAATACCAATGACCTCTACCTCCAGCACATCACCTTCTTTGATCACCTGAAAAGATTGTTCTAACTCCGTTTCAAAATCTTTCATGCTTTCTGCCATCATTATCCTCCTTCTGTCTTTTCATTATAGTATAGCCGTATAATAAAACCATCCATCCTTATATCGCATTCTCGCATCGCCATCATACTTTTTCACGATTGTCATAATATTATTCAGTCCAATACCATGATTTTCTTTATCAGATTTCGATGTCTGAATCATTCCATTAACGATTTTAACCGGTTTACTTATTCGATTACTAATACTAATGATGACGGTATCGTTTTTATTTAATAATTTGATCTTGATCACCTTGTGCGCTGTTTCTTTCGCAGTCGCCTCTATCGCATTGTCCAACAAATTGGACAGCAAGATCACAACATCCTGATCGTCTAATTTAATCTCCGAAAAGTCCATGATATCAAATATTATTTTGATGCCTTTCTGTGTTGCCAAACGATACTTTTGATTTAAGACAACATTCACGATCGTATTATGGACATCAATAAAATCACTGCCTTGACAAAGGTCATTTGTCAATTTCTGTGCATATTCTTTTGCCTTCTCGTATTGTTGATCCGCCATCAACCCCTGAATGCAATGCAGCTGATTACTGTAATCATGCAATATCTTTTTGTGATATGTATTGGTAACATTTAGTTCCTGATACATTTTTAAGCGTTCCTGAGCCCGCGTCTGCTGCAGCTGAAGCAAACGCAATTTCCGCTCGCGGTCAGAAATATAACTAAGCAGCACAAACAACACACTGTCAACAACAATCATCCCTAAAGATATCCCGACATAACCGGCAAGCATCGTCCCATTTCCATAACTTGTCATCAAAATAATCATGATGCATACTGTCATAAGTGGAAAAAGAAACAACATTATCCACTCTACTCTCTGCATTTCCATAACATGTTTTTTTCGTGACCATATATAACGGATCATCACGACAATCACCAAAGTAACCATCTTAAAAAGCAATGATATCATCACCTGAAACATTGGATTCTCTAATAGGTTTCGTCGAAACAAAGCCTCAGAGATTACAATGCCTCCCCCATCAACCGCAATCATAATACCATAAAAAGCCAGATCTAACACTAAAACATGAACCAGCTTACATTGATAAAATATGACGGCAACCAGTATCACTGCAAGCACCTGTCCACCGCCCCTTATCAGGAGCGATTTTGAATAATATGTGGTGGCTGCACTTATCAAATACAAGCCCGCCAAAGATGCTACCTCAAGCATCTGCCAACGGATTTCTCTATGCTTACGTTGTAGGAAACTACTCAAAAACGCACTACATATTAACGCTTCAAATAGTACCAATATCACTCCTTGTATGTAATCTACCATAGTACACTACCCCTCGCTATCATATTCTATGTACTCAAAGAATTGATCTTTTACCTCTTGATATCTCGCTTTCGTAGCCGGCAAATCTTTGTGCGTTGTAAGATATACGCGATAACTACTGATCTTCTGGATATACTTCATATTCACCAAAAAACTCTGATGAATCCTAACAAAACCATATGGCTCCAATTGTTTCTGTGCCGTTGTAATATTATCATACAGTTCCAACACTTTATCCGCAAACACATAACATAATTTACGAGCCTTACTCTCCACATAAACCAATTGTGATAAATTAACGTTCTCCACTCCGGTAAGAAATTTAATGTTGAAAGACACATCCATACCGGAATATTGCTTCAAAAAGCTCCCTAAACATTCCGGCAGCAATTCCTCGATATCCTGCTTCATAATGTAGCGCATCGCACCATATTGATAGCCTCGCGGTGCAGCTTCCACAACTCCGGTAATAAATACTATCGTTACCTGATTGCTTCTGGAACGAATCATTTCTGCAGTTTCCATTCCATCCATCTCATCCATATCAACATCCAAAAAAACAATATCAAACGAGTGCGATCCATGAAATGCACCGCAAAGCTCCTCTCCGCTTTCAAACACCTGAATGTCGCATTGTTGATTCACATGGCACATATACTCAGAAATACTTTGGCGGATCCGTTCGCTCCATTGCAGATCATCGTCACATACTGCTATTTTAAGCTTCATCAATCTACCCCGGTTCCTTCCACGATCTGACGTGCAACATAGACACCACTTGCCGATGCATGAGACAAGGAATGGGTCACTCCACTGCCATCTCCAATAATATACAGTCCCTTATATTTTGTCTCCAGATTGTGATCCAATTCGACTTCCATATTGTAAAACTTCACCTCAACACCGTATAACAGTGTATCATCATTGGCAGTTCCCGGTGCAATCTTATCTAAGGCATAGATCATTTCAATAATACCATCTAGAATACGTTTCGGAAGTACCAAACTCAAATCACCCGGCGTTGCTGCCAATGTCGGCTCTACCAATCCCTCTGCAATACGCTTTGCGTTGCTTCGTCTTCCACGCACCAAGTCTCCAAAACGCTGTACGATCACGCCTCCACCCAGCATATTCGACAGTCTTGCAATGCTCTCGCCATATCCATTGCTGTCCTTGAACGGCTCTGAAAAATGCTTTGCGACCAGCAGCGCAAAGTTTGTATTGTCGGTCTGTTTATCCGCATCTTCATAACTATGTCCATTCACCGTAACAATGCCATTTGTATTTTCATTGACCACAATGCCATAAGGGTTCATACAAAACGTGCGCACACGATCTTCAAACTTCTCAGTGCGATATACGATCTTGCTCTCATAAAGTTCATCCGTTAAATGCGAGAAGATAACTGCCGGCAGTTCCACGCGCACACCAATATCTACACGATTGGACTTTGTGCTGATATCCAATTCATTACATACTTTTTCCATCCATTTGCTTCCACTGCGTCCTACGGAAATAATACATTTTGCGCAATCATAATCCGCATCATCACAACATACACGATATGCCTCGTCCTGTCGTTCTACACGATTTACTAACGTATCAAAGTAGAAATCCACTTTATCCTTTAAGAACGCATAGAGATTTTCTAATACAACATAATTGATATCTGTACCCAAATGTCGTACGGATGCATCCAACAAATTCAATTTATTTTGGAGACAAAGCTTCTTAAAATGTGTTCCTGCTGTAGAATACATTTTCGTGCCCTCGCCACCATACCGCATATTGATCTCATCCACATATTTCATTAATTCCGTTGCCTTTTGCTTGCCAACATATTCGTATAAAGTTCCACCAAAATCATTCGTAATATTATATTTACCATCGGAAAATGCACCAGCACCACCAAAACCACTCATGATAGAGCAGCTCTTACAATTAATACAACTCTTTATCTTATCACCATCGATCGGACAGTGACGTTTCTCCAACGCATGACCTGCCTCAAATACTGCCACTTTAAGATTGGGTGCTTTTTGCACCAGCTCATATGCTGAAAAAATGCCTCCCGGTCCTGCCCCCACAATAATCACATCATATTTATTACCCATATTTCACATCCTGCCTTTCCCATTTTCCATGCCGTATGCCTATCGCCAAAAAGCAAGCATATGCATCTATTCTATTATCCTTTCTTGGTGGGGAAAAGTCAATCACCTAAGACATAAAATCAAGGATTTCAGATATATTCTTCATATTGAATATGCAGATAATGCTTCTTGATTGCATAAACATTTTCTGCGTATTCTCTGCCATCTTCTCCCACAGATACAGACAAGATTCCTTCTAATATCACTTTGGTGATATCCTGTTCGCTCTGCTGATAGACTGACTGGTAATAATCATCTTTACTCATCTGATACGTTTCCTTCACATACTCTGCAAAATCCTGTTTATTTAGAATCGCTGTCTGCTGCACATTATTTACGTAGTTAGACAGTGCAAATGCTGCGGTCTCTTTTTCATTCAGAGTAATCTTACAGTTTTTTCGCATCCTGTCAATGAATTTATCATATTCTTCCTGCTCCACACTCTGCTCTTTCTGCCGGATCAGTTGTTCTTTTATTTTTTTGCGGTAATCCGTTTCAGATGCATATCCGTTTTTTTGCAGAAATGATTTTGTCAGTTTCTGTTCTACATATTTTACAATCTGCGCCACTCGGATATAAACCGCCGTTCCGTCTGCTGCGGTCATCTTATAGATCTTCCCGACCCGCTTGCCAACCAAATCTTTTTCTATTGCTTTGTCAAAGAGATTTTTTCCAACCTTTAACACGGTCTGCTGTCCATCCTGTAAAGACCGTTCCGAACCATACTCCAAACGTAAAAAATCTTCCTTGTCAATTACCTGTTTATCTATTTTCTGCAGATGATCATAAGATGCAAGATCTTCCTTTATGTATTCTTGAATCTCCCGATCCGTTACTTCTATCCGGACTTTCTTTTGCACAATATCAGGAAATGTTATCTGCGTTACGTCATACTTTGTGATCTTTTGTTCTTTCAGATACTGCGTCACTGCTTTGGATAGTTTTGGTTCTGCCTGTCCGGCAGAGTAGTTTTTTTCTGCAATGCCAAGAACCACTACTAAAAGGCCACATAAGATCAACCCAAGCGCTCTCCACATCCATCTTTTTTCTCGCATATGCCCTCCAATGATTCACCCCGGCAAAGCATGCTCTGCCGGGGCTTGATACTGTTATGACTATTTTCCGCTACACACATTAAGCAGCTTTGACAGCTTTTGCTTTTAATCCGCTCTTCTTCAACTGCTTACGCATTTTCTTTAATGCGCTCTTTGGCACTTTCACAACCAGTTTCTTGGATGTTTTCTTCCAGATGCTCTTGCCGCTGAATGTGCATTTCTTTGTCTGGATCTTGACGGTCTTTAACTTCTTACATCCGTAGAATGCCTTTGCTCCAATGTTTCTTACATTCTTTCCGATCGTAACCGTGGTGAGGTTCTTTAATCCCTTGAATGCATTTTTGTTGACTCCAACAACACGGTATGTCTTTCCTGCCAAAGCTACCGTATTCGGGATCACTACCTTTTTGACTTTATTTTTGTCGCTGTCCTTGGCATAACTTAAATTCATTGCGACAACTTCGCGCTCCGTATCCGTTTTCTTGACAATCTTATAACGGATGTTATTGGCAGACCAGTATCTTCCCACCTGCGGATAGTTGATCTCATATGAATATATGCCCAGTGGCTCGCCTGATTTATAGGTAGGGCCAACGCGGTACTGAAGTTCCTGCTGATATATCTCATCAACCACGCTCTGTGCAATGCCGGATTCCATCAACACCATAAGATTTGGACAGCGGTTAAATGCTTTCTTTCCCACTTTGGCCACTGACTTTGGAATAAATACCAATCCCAAGTTGGTGCATCCATCAAATGCCCTTGCTCCAATCTCTGTCACACCACTCTCGATCACAACAACACGAAGATCTTTTCTTCCTGTATATGCCTTATCCGCTATCTTTGTTGTGTTCCCAATAAATAACGGCTTCTGCGTACTGTCTGGTGACGCTGTCTGCGTTGGTGAAGCCGATGGCTGCGCTGACTGCACAGGCTGTGATACAACTGTATCTGCTGCACTGCCTACCGCTGTCCCCATTGCTAGTAGTGTAATTCCTGCTAACATTCCAATAATTTGTTTTCTCATGATAATCCTCCTTATGCTATCTATGCATACTAAATACACTCTGTCTAATATGGCATTATATCAACATCTTTGATAATATTTTCTGCCTTAATAAAAATCGAACTTAAACATTGCTTTGTCTCGCGATCAACGTATGTACAAACATGGTTTCCCGCAATTCGATACTCTCCATTAGCATCCATATATACTAATCCACCACTATCTCCCTCATCACTCTTATAACTTGCCAAAACGCAATCATTAAATTTTTCCTTGTATCCCTCCGGTGTATATGAATGATTTAAGGAAAGTATTTTTCCCGTAGTCAACTTGGTTGTCATTCCCACCTTATATACTTTCTGTCCAACTGCCATTGAAGAACTTCTAACATAATACCCTCCTTTTAAGGATGAACCACTAAATTTAATAGTATTGGTCTCTCCATAGTTTTTATTTGTTCGTTGAACAAAAGACATATCCAGCTTACCGCCGAACCGTTTTAAAACAAATTTTCCATAATTGCCACCTCCATATGTTTTTGCCTGTTTATGGATTATTACATCATGCCCAGCAGTGACTAAACCTTCTGTTTTATTCCCGGCGTTATTAATGCGCCATCCTCTCCATCCAATAGAGTAGTTAGATGAGAGTGTATACATATCATATTTCTCTTCAAAGCCAATATATCCACCCGGTTTTAAATACGTTTTAGTTGCAACTGCTTTGCCCTTTGATTTTTGAATATTTATACATCCTGCATCCAAAACTGCATTTTCTATCTTCTCTCTTATTGAAAGATCCGTAGTCTCTACAACAACTTTATTGTTGATTTCATCTACATAGACTTGTGATACTTTCCCCTCAAATTCATCACTTTGCATCTTGTTCACAATATTATGATAAGCATTCAAAAGTTCTTCGTAACTGTATTGTTTTTGTGAAATAAGCACATTTTCTTTACCCGTTTTGTTGAGTACCTCATCTTGAATTTGTTTATCAGATGTAGTCAGATTAACAACTAAATTATTATTATCGTCAATGTATGCCCCCGCATACTTTTTTCCTAATTTTTTTTCGTTTGAAACAGTAGCTTTTAATTTTCCATATGCTATATTGGCTTTCTTCTGTAATGCTGTCTCTTTCCTCATCTGAGCAATTTGAGACTCCAATCTAATTTCATTGCTATCAGCAAGTTTCGATAATTCTGCTCCCCCATTGCCTTGTGCACTGACAGGGGACTCCATTGCAAACGCCATAATGGCGATTATACATCCACTCATAATAAATGGTTTCCAAAATTTATTTTTCATAACCTTACTCCTCTCTTTCGTCAAAATATTGCATATGTTATGTGACATATGCTATAATTGTTGTGGTTTTTTATACGAGTTCCTATTCTGCCTATGGGCTTGCCCTTTGCGGTATAGGAACTTTTTTTAGTATATTAATCCATACTATTCGTTCCATGTTAGACCAGCTCCTTTCTTTCGTAGATTCCACCCTGTTATACCTATATACTATCTCTGCATTTGGCAATAATTCTGCCTAATGCAAAGCAGTAGCCTCTTTTACCACGTTTCTTCATTCACAGTTTTCTCTTTATCTCATTACAGCATCATTCCTCCCCTCTGTTAACTATAACGAACAAACCACAATAAACCTGACAAACTTTTTTAAAAAATTTTTAGTATACCTTTTTTTCACTGCTTGCCCCAACTTTTTCTGACTTGCCATCCTTCCATACAACAGCCGTTATATGACTTCGATACGTTCCCTTACTGGTTAATTGATATGTAGGATTATTTGATCCCCTCGTTGCCTGTACAGTTTTCGCCCAGCTTTTTATTGTTGTCCAGCTCCTTTTTAAACATAGAAACTCCCTGTTAATCGTTCTAATATATATAACGAATCAACAGGGAGAATCCTGACAAAATATTTTATTTTTTTCACACTCATACAATACGATTGAGCGTTTAATTATTCAAATACAAACTCTGCGCCATTTTTTGCAATTTCTCTTTTCCGTTCGCAAGGTGCGTTGCATTAATCTTATGATAATACTGACTGTCATTCCAAATTACCCATTCCTCATCTTTCTTTGTATAATAGGTTCCCTTGTAGCCACATACTACAAACTTCTCTTTATGATCATAGGCCCCATCGGACGCTATTGTCAGCCCATCTTCTAATGTAACTCTTGTATACTGCAAATATTCTTTTTGTTTCCTATTCCATTCCATGTATACACCAGCCTCGTCCTTGTCATCAGCGGTTTGCACAAATCCTGTCGGAATATAATTAGGACAATCCGAAATAACCGTCTTTTCTGGCTCTTGTGATTTCTGCGGCTTTTTCTGGTATGTGTTGTGTTCCATCTTACTTCTCTTTGAAAATGACACAATATATCTCCACGGATTTACATTCAAGATACGCGCACTTGCCTCATTGGCAGCAAACATGCTAAGTACAACCAAAGCAAATACAGCCGCATACCGTAAAGCATATCCTAGTTTCAAATGTTTACCAAAATATTGTTCCGTCCATAACATTCTCTTTATCTTCTTCTCATATTTTGGAGAATATACATGATCTGCACCTGCCATTTTCTCTTCGTTGAGCTGCCGCATTCCTTCCTCAACATAAGCGGATAAAATTTCTCTAATCTTCTGATCATTCATCGCCTGTCAGCTCCTTCCTTAAAAATTTTCTAGCTCGGGATAAGCGTTGTGTTACGTTGCTTTCCGTAATGTTCAAAAAGCTTGCAATTTCCCGACTTTTATAGCCATTGACATAATACAAGATCAAAACTTCTGCATATTTTTTGGGAATATTCTGTAGCACCTGATGCATCTCTACTTCATCCAGCTTTGCATCTTTCATTCCATAAATAGGATACATCTCGCAATCATCTTTATAGATGATTTTTGAAAGAGTTCTCTTATTCCGGCGATAAAAGTCTATTGCTATCCTTTCAACTATTATAACGATCAAAGCTTTCGTTTTCTGACAATCAATTTTAGAAATTTTATCAAGATTTTTTATAATTCTCTCCCATGCAGCCAATACGACGTCTTCTGCATCCTCATGGTGTTGCACGATATTATAGGCGATCACATACATGAGACGATTATATTTTTCATACAATTTTACGATCTTTCGCTGATCTTTCGGCGAATCAGCCATGTCCATAACCATTAAAAACATGATGTTAAAATTCCTTTCCTAATACAACAACTAATAACTCTGCGTTCTGTGACAATTATTTTAGTTCTCTGACGTCAGAACAGGTTAGCTTGTCGACTGCATAAGAGCCTGCTGTACTCATACAGTAGGCTCTGTATCTGTCATTCCATATAAAAAATCAATAATCTGACATATTGCGTAAGAAGTTTCACGCTGGTACGCTGTTTCATTTTCTAATTGATGAGAAAGATTGTTCAACAAGAATGAAATATTCAAAAGCCTGTCCAGCATAACGCCCATCTGTTTGCTGGCTTCCGCTCTCTCAGCTTCTGTTCCGTCACGCATCTGCATATTGTACTCTCTCGCCTTACCCAACAATGTAACAAGTTGATCTGTTGTGTTGATCGTATCATAAGACATCTGCTCCAGATTGCCAAGTGTCGCTTCCATGCGCTCCATAATCTTTGCAGATGATACTGCCGTTTCTTCAAGCATCAGAACACCTCCAACAATTCATGAATGCTCTCAATCCCAACCAGTTCCAATCCTCTCGTCTGCTCTTTCGTAAGTGCTAATTGCCTGCAATTTACTTTAGGCAGAATGCAACGCTTAAATCCCAGCTTCGCCGCCTCTAACACACGCTGCTCTGCCATGTTGACCGCACGCACTTCGCCCGCCAGTCCCACTTCACCAAAGCAGATCGTCTCATCGTCCAACGATTGATTCCGATAACTTGTAAGCAGCGCCAATATGATACCAAGATCCAATGCCGGCTCATGGATCCGCATGCCGCCTGCCACATTGATATAGGCATCACAATCGCCCATGCGAACACCCATCCGTTTCTCAATGACTGCCATCAGCAGATTCACACGATTATAATCCGTACCGGTAGAAGTTCGTCTCGGCATATTAAAGTTCGTCTGACATACAAGTGCCTGCACCTCGATCAAGATCGGTCTGGTACCCTCGATAGAGCATACCACGATCGAACCCGGCGCCTGTTTTGGCTTACCCGCTAACATATACTCGGACGGATTTGGCACTTCTACCAATCCGTTGCCACGCATTTCAAAAACGCCGATCTCATCCGTAGAACCGAAACGGTTTTTGACACCACGCAGGAAACGGTAAGAAGCACCTCCATCTCCTTCAAAATACAAAACAGTATCGACCATATGCTCTAATACACGAGGTCCTGCTACAACTCCCTCTTTGGTTACATGTCCTACAATGAAGATAGAAACCGGAAGACTTTTAGCAAGCCGCATCAGCGTACTCGTCGTCTCTCGAACCTGACTGACACTTCCCGGTGCAGATCCGATCTCTTCACGATACATAGTCTGAATCGAGTCAATGATCACGATCTCCGGCTTTTTCCGACCGATCACTTCCGTCACAATATCCAGATCGGTCTCACTCAGCAAAAATAGTTCTTTTTGAAAAGTTCCAAGACGATCTGCACGCATCTTGATCTGTTTGACCGATTCCTCACCGGATACATACAATACATCTTTGCCTGCCTCTGCAAGCTGTTTACACATCTGTAAAAGCAAAGTGGATTTGCCTATCCCCGGATCACCGCCTACCAACACAAGCGAACCGGTCACTATGCCACCGCCCAATACACGGTCCAGCTCTCCGATCCCGGTTAAGGTACGTACCTCATCGTTGGTAACGATCTCGGACAATTTCGACGGTTCCCGGTGTTCCGTCACCGTGACGGAACGACCGGCAGCCGTTTTTACGACCGGCTCTTCCACAAAGGAATCCCATTCCTTGCATCCCGGACATTGTCCTAGCCATTTTGGAGATTCAAATCCACATTCTTTACAGAAAAACGTTGTTTTTTGTTTTCCTTTTGCCATATTAAACCACCCATGCTTTCTGCATGCTGTCTCCTGCCGCAGAAAAACATATCTGTACTATGCGCCCTTAGAATAAAGACTACATTTTAACCACTTTCACATCATAACTCTGATCCGGATCCATCTCAATGCTGAGTACTAACTTGCCACCGAGATTGGTCTTCATCTTGCCAATGTCTGTTCCAGAGATCGTAACTGCATATTCCATCTCCGGCTCAAGTTCCAATGTGATCGATGAATCTTCCCATCCCTCTACCTTGAAAGTAACTTCCTGCTCTGTCGCAGACATATCTGTTACAACTGTTCCAGGTACAGATTCATAAACAAACATACCGTTACGCTCTAATTTGGTAATCTCTTTGAAAGTCTTTACCTTGTACAGATCCCCCTCAAAAGGAAAATCTGAACGCTTCTGCTTGCTGTCCAAATCAAAATTACCAAAGCTCAACTTACCATCTGCCGTCTTGCAGATCAAATCTGTAATCCCCGCCATAATATAATCCTCCTAAGTGTGTAATCAATCTGGTATCTATCGCACATTTGGAAGTGCGATTTATCTGAATATCTGTTGTAGACAATTATATCACATTTGCCCTCATTTTTCCACCGCTACTCTTTGGAAAAGGTGAGTTTTTTTTGTGAACAATCCACATAAATTTTGTCACCCGCAGCGAATTCTCCGTCCAACATTCGATCGGCCAGTTCATCCTCAACTTCTGTCTGGATACTGCGTCTTACCGGTCTTGCACCGTACGTTTTGTCGAAGCCGCTCTCCGCCAAATGTGCGACAGCCGCATCGGAAACGATCAGTTCCATGCTCATCTGTTCCTGTAAACGTTTGTTTAAGCCACGCAGCAAAATACGAACGATCTGCTCAATGTTTCCTTTGGTCAAAGTATGGAATACCAAAATCTCATCAATTCGGTTGATAAATTCCGGTTTGAAGATCCTCTTGACCTCTTCCATAACACTTTCTTTCATCTTCTGATAATCGGCATTCTCGTCCTCGCCTGTACCAAATCCTAAATGTTTTGGTGATACAATACGTCCTGCTCCTGCGTTAGACGTCATGATGATGATCGTATTTTTGAAGCTGACTTTGCGTCCCTGTGCATCCGTCACATGACCATCTTCCAATATCTGCAGCAAAATGTTAAACACATCGCCATGTGCCTTTTCGATCTCATCAAACAATACGACCGAGTATGGACGCTTGCGTACTTTTTCACTGAGCTGTCCGCCATCCTCATATCCGACATATCCCGGAGGTGAACCGATCATCTTAGAAACACTGTGTTTCTCCATATATTCTGACATGTCAACGCGAATGATCTCATTGTCCTGTCCAAATACTGCTTCTGCAAGTGCCTTAGAAAGCTCTGTCTTACCGACACCGGTTGGCCCCAAAAACAGGAAAGAACCGATCGGACGATTCGGATCTTTCATTCCTACGCGTCCACGGCGCACTGCCTTGGCAACCGCTTTTACTGCTTCCTCCTGGCCAACGACTCTCTCATGCAGTATTTCTTCCAAATGTTTCAATCGCTCTGTCTCTGCTTCCTGCAATTTCTGTACCGGAATCTTTGTCCAGTCAGCGATCACTTCTGCCACTTCATTTTCCGTAACGACCAGTTTATTTTTCTGGCGTTTGGCATCTGCCTGCGCGTGCATCTGATCGATCGTTAGCTGCAACTCTTTCTGCTGTCTTTTGATCTCTCCGGCAAGTGCAAAGTCCTCTGCAATGATCGCATCTTCTTTCTGTTGTTCCAATTCACGTTTTGATGCCTCTAACTTGCTTAACTCCGGTGTTGGCAAATATACACTTAATCCGGCTCTGGCAGATGCTTCATCGATCACATCGATCGCCTTATCCGGCAAAAAGCGGTCATTGACATAACGCTCCGTCATTTTAACGGCTGCCACCAGTGCTCCGTCCGTGATCTGTACCTGATGATGCTCTTCATAACAAGGTCTGAGTCCTTTCAAAATATCCAAAGCCCCTGCTTCATCCGGCTCATTGACTTCTACCGGCTGGAACCTGCGCTCTAACGCCGCATCCTTTTCGATATATTTGCGGTATTCTTCTCTGGTAGTAGCTCCGATCAATTGGATCTCACCACGCGCCAAGGATGGCTTCAATATATTGGCGGCATCAATGGCACCCTCTGCACCACCGGCACCAATGATCGTATGGATCTCATCAATAAATAATAATATATTACCGGAACCGGTAACCTCTTTGAGTGCACGTTTAATTCTCTCTTCGAACTCTCCACGATACTTCGAACCTGCAACCATGCCGGACAGATCAAGCGTTAAAACACGTTTTCCCTGAATGATCTCCGGGATCTCGCCCTCTGCGATCTTTAACGCCAAACCTTCCACGATGGCGGTCTTACCAACACCCGGATCGCCGATCAGACATGGATTATTCTTCGTTCGGCGGCTTAATATCTGTACCAAACGATCAATTTCGCGGTCCCTTCCAATGACCGGATCCAGCTTTCCATTGCGGGCATATTCTGTCAGATCTCTGCTATACTGATCCAATACCGGCGTTGTTGATTTACTTTTATTCATTTTATGCATAAGAAACTCATTTTTCGCAGTATTCATATCCTGTCCTGCTGCGATCAACGAATCCATATACAATTTCTGCAGGTTGATCCCAACCGTTCCCAGCAAACGGACTGCAATACACTCCGTTTCTTTTAACAGTGCGATCAGCAAATGCTCGGTTCCTGCAAGTTCCGTTCCTAAGTGCTCTGCCTCCTGCACGCTCTGCTCGATCACTTTGCGCACACGTGGTGTAAAATCGCCCTTTTCCTTGGTCAGTACACCTGCCGCAGACTTATCCATTTCCTGTATCATTTCTTCTAGGCTTTCCGCATTAACTGCATTTTCCCGCAGCACCTCAGCCGCAACACCTTTTGTTTTGATCAGTGCTAATAGTAAATGTTCAGTTCCTACATAGCTCATTCCTCTGGAAACTGCTTCTTTCCCCGCATTTTCTAATACTTTCTCAGCACTAGCCGTATAACGTTTCCGCATACTCTCTAAACCTCCTGCTCTTATTTCAAATTTTGAGATCGATACCGCCTGATCAGCGAAATGATCCCCAAGATCAATAGCCCACAAAACGCTGCCATAATTCCTACAATATATTGCATGCGCTGTTTTTCAATGCGCATTTCCTCCTCAGATGCATCCACCTGTGGTTTTGCTGTTGCGTTGCCGGCGAGTTGATCCCCCGGTGGCACATTCTGCCCACTCTCCGGAGCCATCGTCTCCTGTTCCGGCTGCACCGTCACTTCCACTTGATAAACGCTCTGTGCACCATCTGCATTTTTAACAATCAGTTTAATCATATTCTTGCCTTTTTGCAAGTTCTTATTTCCGGTAATCTCCACCTGAAGACCCTTTTGTTCCGTCTCATATATGACATTCAGCCATTCTTTCTCCTCTTGGATCACTGCCGTATAATCGGAAGTCTGTTCCGCAAATGCCGGAGATAAAGTGACGCCTTCGATCTCCAACGACTTGAGCAATGCCCTGTCGTTTATCGTCGATGTTTTTTTATTTCCTTTGGCAGCGTTTGTTTTATTATTTTCTTTCGATTGCGCAGAACGTGACGGTGTTTTTGAACCACGTGGTTTCTTCGGTCGTGCAGACTGCACTGGTTTCTTTGCGACAGGTGGTTCCTTCGCAGTCGCCTTCTCGCGATCCTTAACGACCAACACCAGCGAATTATAAGATGCCGACAACTTCGTGGACGTACTTTCTCCAAAAACGTGATACGGTCCTGTCAATGCAATTTCTGTATCCCCAGCCTTTCTCGCCTTAAATTTAATGGAATATTTAAGTTTTGTAGCAGCGGATGACCGGTCAATATCGGATATCTGAAACGCATCATCGTTGCCATACACAACACTTCCCCCGGTCTGAAATTGCAATACCGTATTATCGTATGTAAAAAATCCTTCAAATCCCGACATTGCCGTTGTTGATGTGACAGTGACCATAACATACACGGTATCTCCCTTCGATACAACCTGCTGTTTCGTTGTGATCTTTATATCTGCACAATCCGCAGACGCATGACTTTCCCAGCCACAAACGCAAATAAGGAGCAACAGGATGATACACCCTGCTGCTCTTATCCCATGATCCACTATTTGCTTGTACTGTATGGGGTTTTTCATATGAATACTGCATTCCTTTCTCAGTCTGCAAACTTTTTATAAGTATCCTGCTGCTGATGCAGCAGGATACACATTATTCTATATTCTATTCTCCCGAATCTGCATCCGACAGATCTTCATCATAGGCTTGCGGCTCTTTGGTTACCTGCGGTCTTTTGGTTGAATGCGGTTTCTTGGACGTCTTCTTCGTTTTGCCGGATTTCGTCTGTTTCTTTGAAACTGCTTCTGTATTAACTGCGCCCTTTGCCGCTGATTTTCTCGTCACAACAATTTTGTAAGAACGTGTCGAGCCACTGGCTGACTTAACCTTAACGATGATCGTATTCTTGCCCACCGATAGTCTCTTGCTGCCTGTTCCCGTTACCGTCGCTGCTGTGCTCACTGCACTTGCCACTACTTTGACGGATTTTACTTTGTTGGCTACCGTTGTCTTATACGTCTTAGATCCGGTATCTCCGAGTGCAAACGGTGCCGAAAAAGCATGACCCTGAACATACAGATTCTTAAGGTAATTATTTGGATTCTTACCACCGGATGGTATGTCACAGGCACTCACCGGCATGTTATTGTATACCGGTATTGAAAATACAATTGGCGTATTGTCTTTATCGCTTCCATATGCATTCGCTGTCTTTGTCGCTTCATTATTAGGCGCCTCAATATTTGCCATATATTGATGATCGTACCTCTTCGTCGCTGTTACATTAAACTTCTGCAGATACAACGTATTCTGGCCGACATTGATATACTGCTTTCCGATGTAGCAGGCTCCGCCGTAAATAGAACGATATCGATTATTCCACGGTCTGGAGTAATCCGTACCTGTACTGGCCCATTTCAAACCGTTCTTGACAGCATTGGCACCGCTGTTGGCTCCAATATTGTAGAAGTTATAAATGCCTTTATAACCAGCCACATTACCGGATACAGAACTGGACATCATCGTAGAGCTGATGACAACCTCCTGCTTCACACGGGATGCCAAATGATATGGACTCACCTTAGATGCCGCTGCTGCTTCCATAAATGCTTTGGAATATTTAATGGAAACGTTCTTTCCAGCGTTGTTTGTGTACGTAAAGTTTGTATTATACATCGGCGTATTCCGCAAAACATTTTCTACTCCGGTTTGCGTCTGTACATCACTTCTGTACTTCAACGATTCAAACTGGAAGATGCCACGCTCATCTAGGAAATTGCGCGGATCCATATAATATCTCACAGCTTTAACGGATGCCGTCACCCACGTTGACCCGTCAAATACGACAAATTTATCGGTTTTCCAGTTATATGCTCCGTCTGCTGTCGATTTCCAGTCGTATGATTTGCTATTGCTTAACAGGTTTAAACCTACTTTGGATTCTGCTGCCACGGCTGCATTCCAGTCAAGACCGGTCTTGAAGGCCTCGAATTCCCACTTAGGATATTGCTTGTGCAATTTCATAAGCGGTGTAATATATGTACTTGGAAATCCCTGCTGCTGCAGTTGTTTCTTGAACTGAGCATCTGACACGGACAAATGCTCTGTCTGTGTTGTTTCTGCAGGTTTCCGTGTTGCCTTTGGCTTCTTCGTCGGTTTTGGTGTCGGTTTGGCAGTTACTTTCGGTACAACACCCGGGACTTCCGTCTTCACGATCTGGAAAAGTAAATGCTTCTCCGGTACATAACCTTTCACCGTCCTAGAACCACTGCGCACAGAAATCTTATAATAACGAAATCCTCCAATTGCTTTCTCCCCGATAGCAGTCACCTGCATATTATTGGTTAGACGGATCTTTTTCCCTTTTACTTTCTTAGGGGCAACACATCCTGCTTTCGCCATCAGATTGAGCACGGCATTCGTTGTGATCTTGGCAGGCATTCCTTTTTTATAATCTACTTTTACATGGATCGACTGTACATAACCCTTACACTTGGCATTTCCCTGCTTAAAGGAGATATAATACCATTTCTGGTTATTATATATTTTTTCCGATAAGATCTTTACGGATGTCCCTTTTACCATCTTGACAACATTGCCGTCCACTTTTGTCATGCTGGAGTTCTCATTCGCTTTCGTGTGCAGCTGCTGACCGGATACTAAAACCTTACCACATATCGAAGTGCGCACCTTACCCGTCTGTACCTTTACATAACTGGAATGCAAATATCCCTTAAATGTTTTTCTGGCAAGCTTAAATTTAACATGATACCATTTACCATTCTTGGCAATGATCGTCACACGTTTGCCATCTGCAAGCGTCACTTTCGCACCACCGGACTTCACAAAACCGTACTTTTTGCTTGGCCCCTTGCGCACGTTCAGATAACCATTTACGCGCACTTCGCCTATCGCTGTTGCACTCGATATTTTGTTATCTGTCATGATAAATGCGAATACTATGGTACACAAAAGCGTGACCGCTATGCATACGCCCAATTTTTTCTTCGACATGCTGAAACACTCCTCATCACTGTTGTAATAATTTCTGCAAATCTTCGGTATCAAACTTGTAATGAGAGCCGCAAAAACTGCAATTTACCTCTATTGGCTCTCCATCTGCGATCATTTCCTCCAGATCCTTACGTCCAATGCTGGCAATCGCCTTGGAAACACGGTCTTTGGAACAATTACAGTGGTACTGTGTCGGCACACGGTCTGTGATCTCTACGCCAAGATCTCCCATCAGATACTCTAACATATCTTCCGGACTCATTCCCTGCTCTTGCAGCTGCGTAACGGAATGCATTTCTTTCAGAGTTGCCTCTAAACGATCGATCACCGTATCCTCTGCAAAAGGCATCACTTGAATGATGAATCCTCCCGCCTGCTTGACATGATTGTCTTTGTCCATAAGTACACCCAAACCTACCGAAGATGGTATCTGTTCAGATGTAGCATAATAATATGTCAAATCTTCGGCAATTTCCCCGGAAACCAAATGTGTTTGTCCATTATATGGCTCTTTCATGCCAATATCACGGATCACATTCAAAAATCCCGGTCCCACTGCACCGGCGACATCCAACTTTCCTTTGGCGTTAGGCGGCAGTATTACGTTTGGCTCCTTGACATAGCCTTTGACATTAGCCTGTGCATCTGCCGTCACGGTTAGTCCCCCGATTGGACCACCGCACTGTATCTGCAGTGTCAATACATCTTTATCGCCTTTCATCATACTGCCCATCATACTGCCCGCCGTAAGCAGACGACCCAATGCAGCCGTTGCCACCGGACTGGTATTGTGAATCTCTCTGGCACGTTCTACCAGATTACGGCTCGTCACTGCGAATAAGCGGAGCTGTCTGTCTGCTCCCATTGCTCTAACAATATAATCTTCCTGATTCATAATAATTCTACATTCCTTTCTAGGTCCGCATACATTCTATGCTTTTATACTGTGCAAAAGGCACTGTTCTGCCCTGCCTTATGCCGGCCTTTTATGCGCGACAAAATATACTCTCTCTGTCTCTGCTGACGGTGTCTCCTTCGTACACGCCTCGTATACGTCTGCCTGAAAGCCGCATTGCTGCAATAGTTCCATTATATCTTGTAACGGGTATGCCCGCTGTACATGATACTCCTCCGTACGCTCAAATAATTGCCGCTCCTCATCCACCATCGCAAAGATCGTCAGCAAATATTCATTGAGCCCGGTTTCTTTGTCAAAGGCATTTTCCCAGATCAGCGATACATCCTCACGATTATCCGTGATCGTCTGATCTCCCAGACAATGCTCATAAAAATATGCCGTCTTCATGTCAAAGAGAAACACGCCATCCTGATCCAAAAACAGAAACACTTTCTCAAACGTCTGACGCAGCATTTCTAACTCCGTCAAATAATTCATACCGTCACAGACACACACAAATGCTCTTGCTGTGCCATACAAGTCTAACTCGCACATATCCTGCTGCAACAGCAGTACACTGTCCGGACATTTATCTCTGGCCGCTTCTAACATTTCTGCGGAAAGATCAATGCCGATCACGTCATAACCATCTGCCGCCAACCGGCTTGTCATGGCTCCGGTGCCACATGCCAGATCGACTACGATACCATCCTCTATCTGATTTTCCCGAAGCAGTTCCAAAATATAGGCATGCCACGCATCATATGGAATTTCATCCATTAATCGGTCATACGTATCCGCAAATCCCTGATACATTGTCACATCCTGTTCCATGGAACAACCCCCCGTTTTTATCTAAATTGACAGATTCAGCCATTCTTTTATAGAGTACCACAAAGTCCATCTACAGGCAAGCTATTCGCACATACGGTGTCAACTGCTTTCGTGCCTGCAATGTCGTCAGTTTTCGTGCCTGCTTTGGTACCTGTGGTATCATTTGCGATATTGGTACTTTTTGGTATATCCGGAGTAAATCCATCTCTTGCCGTTTTTCCTTGCACTGCGCAGTCGAAACTGTACTTTTTTCTTGGTTTTGCTCCGATAACGATACGATTTTCCAGTCGTGCTCGCACATTTTTTCCATTTTCCCTTGCCTACCTTTACATACACGATAGTTCTTGTGGCAAGTTTTCCCTTTTTCCAGCTTATTTTACAGCCATTTTTTTTCTTGACGAGACGCACTTTCGTCGGTGTTTTCGGCCGTTTTGTTTTTGATGCCATCGGTTTTACCGAAGTCGATGGTTTCGACATGCCAGCCGGACTTTTGGTCACGGCCGGACTTGCTGATGGTACAATATCTGAGCTGTGTTCTACCTCCGATACCGCAAAAAGCGTCCCGGTATCATTGCTGTAATACAATACACCATTTGACCCTGCCACAATGCTCGACATGCAATACTGTCTGGCTGCAGCCGGTTCATACAGCGTCTTCTGCACCGCAGGCGTCCCCTGTTTGGTGTCTTTGATAAAGTACACACCACCCGGTGGATTATTACAGGTATAATATACATAATTTCCATCCTCATATGCTGTACTGACAAGAGGTGTTGCCTTTACTTCGCAGGCTTTTCCCGTCTGCACGGTATAGCGCATGCTATGTGTCTGCATATCCCATACGCACAAATATCCCATGCCATCAGCCATTGCGCCCACATATGCCGTGTCATCGACGATCGACATCGTACTGGTGCAATTGACTGCTTTTGCCCGCGGAAACATAGTATATGTTGTCACTTCACTGCCATCGAAACGGCAGATCTCCCCGGCATTGGATGTCGCATAGATTGCATGCTCTGCTGCCACATATTGAAGATCACTTCGTATCCTTCCTTTTTGTGTAATGGATATTTCCCGATAAACAGTGTCTTCCACAAGATCGTGTTCCACCAGGATCCCATTGTCCCCGGCAAAGTACAGCTTGTCATCCATAACAACCGATCCACCCCAGTAATAGCCGCCCGGCTGTTCCTCATTGCGGTATTTCCACTGCAATTTGCCGGTACGTGCATCCAGACAATAAAAGGTTCCCTGTGTGCTGTTTATGGATACTTCCGCTGTGCCGGCATACACATATCCGTTATATACAGTAACATACGAAAGCGACTGCCCGCCAAAGGCTTCGCTGACCCACAAGGACTGCATTGTGTTTATATCTACACACTGCATCGTTCCACCAGACAGTGGGATCCACAAAGTATTTTCCTGTCTGCTCATATAGCACACCGAGTTCATTGTTGCCGCAAGTGTCATCTGACGTTTTATATTTCCGTCAAGATCTAGTTCATATAATGTGTTTCCACTCACCAAATAAATAGCATCGTCCGTAATGACCGGCGTAGAGTTATATGTTAATGTCCCATCAACAGAAAAAGAACGGGTCCAAACGGTCCCGCCCTTTTTGTCATTGATCGGAGTACGCACCGACGTGATGTTCTGTGACTCAGAACGATCCGATGCAGTCACGGACGGTGCGCTCCATATAAGAGACATTATCATTACGGCGCCCATTATCTTACAAATCGTTCGTCTCATGATAACCTCATTTACTTTCTTGTACCAAGGAAAATACCTGTGCGGTATTGCAAAACAGCACAGACACTCCTCCTACAATTGTTATTTTTATTTTACTTTTACTTTAACAATCTTACTAAATTTACCGGTCTTAACCTGTTTACCAACCTTGTTGTAAGCACGTACCTTTACATAATAGGTACCTTTCTTTAACTTCAAGGTCTTCTTAGTCTTCTTAACGGTAGCGCTCTTCTTGAAGTGCTTCTTATTTTTCTTGGAAACGTATACCTGATAGCCCTTTGCACGGGATGCCTTTTTCCAAGTTAATTTTACGCTCTTCTTAGCCTTTTTGCTCTTAACAACCTTTGCTTTCAAAGACTTCACCTGAGCCGGTTTCGTCACCTTAACAACGGCAGGGCCGCCTTTTATCTGATGTACGGCAATCGTAGTAAATGGACGTACTAACAGGTTATGCTTACCATCCTCTGTCCATTTTGCCGCAGATACATAATACTCACCGAATTCCTTATTGTTAAATGTAACTGTCACTTTACCATTCGCATCTGTCTTAAGAGTCTTCACTGCATTCTGTTTTGTTGCACCTGTCACTTCTGTATTGCTGCTTGTTGTTTTCGTGATAAGTGGAGCTTTAGCAATATACACTTCAGCATCTGCTACCGGCTTGGTATATGGGATCGGATTATAATTTGCATCGTATGTTGCACCATATTCGGTCAAAGTCAATGTGACCGATCCCTTTGAATCTTTATCAAAAGATGTTGTATACTGATCTGAAGAAAATGCCGTATATGCACTCTGAATGCCTGCATAAGTAACCGGATCTGTCATATGATAATAACTTGCATAAATGTCAACCTTATCTCCAGCCTTGCAGTTGTACTGATCCATAGATACCGCACCTGCTGTCTTATTGACGGAATACATCCAAGATACTTCACTGTCTGTTCCTGCTGTGCTTGCTGCACCAATTCCATCACCATTCAGAGAAAGACCACTTACCCACAGTCCGCCGTAGCTGGATGGGCTGGCAATGATATATTTGCTCATCTGATCATTGGTAACCTTTTTCTTCGTTGCCAAATATTTTGCAAAAGCACGAAGTGGAGAATACGTTGCAGCCTGACCTGTTGCCAGACCAATACCAAAATCATTATTCTTATCGTCTTCTGTCATTGTTACAGTTACCGGAGCCAATACAGTATCTGCATCTCTCTCCATATGAAGTGTAACTGCTACTGTCTGCTGTTTCTGCTCGTCTGCCGCCTTACTTGTCTGTACATTAACGCCGGAAAGCAATAATGCTGTCGACAATAAAAGGGCGATTAATTTCTTCTGTTTCATTTGTCCCCTTCTTTCTCGCATATCGCGTACTAAATTTCTGTCAGATCCAAGGCATACCTCAGTCTCATTTTGACAGATTGTTTGCGATAGGATAACAAAGAAAATTCCTGCGAACTCATTTTCAAAGGAACAGATCTCCCTATGGATTACACTGCTCCTGTGCAAAAAAACGCAGGAATTGTGATGACAAAATCGCAACTTGCAAATTATTTCGTCAAAACACTCCCTCTCCCTCCGAAAGGTCATATCTCACCCTACCGGGCAGGTCTTCCGACTTAAGGATCTCCTGTCTGCAACCCCTTCCCAGCATCATGCCAGTGGTATATTGTTGCAGCCATCCCCTAATACGGCAGCGGGGGCTGTGGCGGACTCACACCGCCTTCCCTATTAATTTTTCGCAAAAACCCGAGTAGTTACTAATATTATCTTATCTTTTCATTGATCCATGCAGTGCGACTGCATCTGCGCACCACCGATCTTTCCTAGGATAACACCCCATTCTATAGTTTGTCAACGCCATGGTGTTCTTTTGTATATCCCATATTTTATCTGTATGCGCTGCAGTTTTTCGATCACGGTATGACCAAACAGCAAAATGCAAAGAGCCGTTGTTCCGGCGTGGGTAAGATCATACGGAACGCCCGCTGCATAGACCATTAGCAATTCTTCCTTCGTGAGTGCACTGTTTTGCGGACTCATTGCATGATCCATTAACCACGCTGCAAAATTCATAATGCCACCGTACACAACAAACACTGTGATAAATGCCATAACTGCCAATCCTAACACAAAGCGCATCGGGTTATGAAAGCGTTTTCCCCGCGAATAAATAACGCCAAAACAGATCCCTAGCAGTCCCCACGTCAACATCTGCCACGGGGTCCAAGGCCCCTGTCCGTCAAAAAAGTTGCACAGCAGTCTGCTTAAAGCACCAACCATAAAGCCAGCCTCCGGGCCTAAACACGTTCCCGTCAAAATGACAAATGCCGTTCCGGCATGGAGTGGGATCGTATGACTGCACAGCTCGTTGACACTGACGCAGAGTGCCGTCATAATGGCAAGCGTCACGATCTCTCTTGCCTGCGGTCTTCTGTATTCAAAGACAAAAAACATTGGCAGCAGACCGCCGACCAAGACGACAGCACTAAGCAGCATATAATGCTTTGTTACTAAAGCAGTAGTCCCTGCAACAGCCAGACACGCCAGCAAGCTGAGCACTACACCGAGCAAAATCCATTGCCGCTTATTCTGCGCTTTTTCCACCTGCTTGAGGTCAAATTTTCTCCGATACGAAACATCCCGTGCCTTTCGCATCACGCATCCTCCTTTTCGTTGGCAAACAACCGCTGTACGGCAGGCGTATAAAAATAATTGTCCGCAAAAAAACAGTTGGCAGCATCCGCTCCGATCAAGTTCCCATCAAATAATAAAGCACAGTCTGTAGCATAATCTGCACAAAATTCTACATCATGCGACACGATCACGACTGTCACTCCGGTTGCCACAATTTTTTGAATATACTGTCCCAATTTCTCCTTTAAGGCAGCATCCAATCCCTTCGTCGGCTCATCCAGTAATAAGATCTCCGGTTTGGTAAGCAGTGCCTTCGCAACCGCAAGCCTCTGCATTTGACCACCACTCAAGTCATAAGGATGTCTCTGCCGCACCTCACAAAGTTCCACAAAACGTAACATTTGCTCTACAGTCTCGATAACTTCTGCTTCTCTGCTACCTCTGCGGTACAAAAACTCTGTCAGTTCCTCTTCTACCGTTGTCTCCGAAAAGACTGCTTTTGGATTTTGCGGCAGATACGTACATTTCGCCTTTGTGATCACCCTGCCCCGCTGTGGCTTATATATGCCGGCCATCACTTTGAGTGCTGTGCTCTTGCCGGAGCCATTGCTGCCCATAATGCAATAGATACTGCCCATTGGCAGCTTCCAGTCAAAGTCACGGAGAACCGGCTTTCCCTTTTCATATCCATACGATACCTGACTTGCATGAAGGATCGTCGTTCTGTCTTCCCGTTGTATATCCGGCTTCTCGATGTCCGCGTTACTGAAATACTCCGAAACAAATATTTCCGGTGCCATTTTTGTTATTCTTTCTACAATTGTCTCCAAGCTTACTTCGGAATGTGCTTTCAAATAGTCTCGCAGCCATACTTTTCCCTCCCGCACAGTAAGCGGCAAGTCCCCAGACTCCCCACAACATAGTGCTGTTTTAGCCGCTATTGGCAACGCTGCATAAACCGGATCATGACGTTCTTTCAGCAAATGCCCAACTCTACGTGGTGTGGTATCTGTCACTGTACCGTCCTCCATCACGAAAACGCGGTCCGCTATCGGCAAAACACCGTCTAACCGCTGTTCCGATAAAAATATGGTCACCCCAAATTCTTCATGCAGCTTGGCTAATGTATCCAAAAAACGTCCTGCTTCCATGGGATCAAGCTGTGAGGTCGGCTCATCTAATACTAACAGCTTCGGCTGTACGACCATTGCTGCCGCTAACTGCACCAACTGCTTCTGTCCACCTGACAAGGCTGCCGTACGCTTCCGAAATAGCGATTCTAACCCGAAATATTCCGCCATCTCCGCAGTCCGTCTCCGCATCTGTGGAACACTCATCCCCAGACTCTCCAATCCGAAAGCAAGTTCCTGCCATACATAATCTGTCACCGTATTGTGTTCCGGATCCTGGCCGACATAGGCGATCTGCGATGCTGCGACCCGGTCATCCATCGTTTCAATATCAGCCCCCGCAAAATACATCGATCCGCTCCCAATCCCTATCGGTATCTGGCTTTTGATCATATGTTTTAACAAGGTCGTTTTACCGCTGCCGGATGCCCCGCAAAGAACAATAAATTCGCCCTTTTGCACCTGAAAAGATACCTTCTTAAGTACCTGTTCTTTACTTGTCGGATATCGAAACGACACATTTGCAAACTCCATAACTGCCATCACATCTCACCTTCTCTCGTTTCCCTTGCTTTTCGTTCATGATAAGGAACACCATAGGTCTGCTCTAAATACTGCGCCATCGCTATGTGAGCATCCGTATTCCCCTGCTTTCGTTCCTCCAAAGAACGAACCATCCACTGCCACACATCATATACAAGTGGCAGCATTGCCAGCAATCCAAAACCAGCCGGCAGCAAATACATCTGACCAAGCGGTGCATATCGGATCACCGGATAATACTGGCAGGATGCTTTCTGACGAAGAAACTGGCCGATAATAACAGCCGTAAGACCTGTAAAAACCACGAGCATGACTGCATCCCGCTTCCGAAAGTGAAACAAATGAAACGAAGATCTCCTGCCGATCCCATAGCCTCTCGTTTCCATCGCTGTCGATGTCTCTATCGAATCCTCTAACGACCACGACAAAAGCACCGAGAGCCGCCGAAGCACACTGCTCCCGGATCCCATCCCGCGTTCCCCGGCACGAATCTGATCCATTCTGCGCTCTAATAACGGCAGATATCGAAGTGTCATCGTGATCACCAGTGAAACAGCAGGGAAGAAACGCCCGATCAGATACATGATCTTCTCTGCCCCAAAGAGCTCATTCCATACATAAAACCATTGTAGTACCGCCAGCAACAGCAATGTCATCATTCCACCAAACAAAATGTTTTCCCGGGTCACTGCCATGTCGTTGATGTAAAACAATGGCGTTGCACCGTTATGTCGAAATAGCGGCAGGATTCCCATAGTAAACACTGCCACACCCAGTCCGGTCATTACACTTCTTTTCCACACGACGCGCCCACACAAAAAAAGAGAATATACTAAGGAGATCACAAAGGACGTCACGATCATTACAGGATGCATTGTAAACATTGTCACAGCAAGTACTGCTGCCAAATATCCAAATATCACCCACGGATGAAATGATTCAAACGCTGACCTTTGCATTCTTCCTCCTTACTACATTCTCTTTCCTATTTCCTACTCGACCTTTCCGGTACAAGTATACAGCCATTCGATATGATCTCCAGCTTTGACTGAATAATTGGAAGCCCCATAATTAGGCAGCTTGCCATTTACCCGGTACAGCCAGCCACTCATATCGCCGGCTTCCTTTTCATATAAATATCCGATGCCCCGAATATACTCTGTCGAAAACATCGTACTATACTCTGCATCAAGCGCAATATTTTTCGCCTTGCACACCTTCTGTAAGATCGAATATACCGTATCGGATGCCGTGATATTTACCGTTGTCTTCTTAAGAAACAGACCGTTCTCCGGCATCTTGGCCTTTACTTTATCCGATAACGAATCCCAATGCTTCCGTAAACTGTCACAGCGGATCGTTATCGTACAGGTAAGTGCTGCAGGTTTTGCTGTCGCTTTCTGCGCAGCGGATGGCTTCTTCGTTGCTTTCGGTACCGACGATGACCGCTTCGTTTTGGTCGACGGCTTCCCGGTCGCTTTCCGTGCCTTCAACGGCTTTGTCGTCCTCTTTACAGACGGTTTTTGTTTCGCAGAAGGCTGTGGCGAAGCGGTGTTATCCGTCCCCGGCGTACGTTGCGGCGATTTCTTCACCGTTTTAGGCTTTGTCGTCTGTTTCCCCGGTTCTGACGTTGACGTTCTTCCCGGTGCCTCAGATGCACCGACCTCGTCCGGTGGCTCCGTCTCTGATACAGTGCCGTTGTCCGTCTGCGTCTTATCCGGCGTAGCAAACAGATCATTTGCTAACTGCTTCTGCTCTTGTTTGTACTGACCAACCGAACGGATCCGCACACCGGATAACGTGATCCCAAACAGTACCAAGATCACAAGGCCTGTGACTATTTTCTTGATTCTGCGCTTATCGCCCTTCATTAGGACTTACTCCTCTCCCAACGTCCGGAAGCACCACACGGCAATACCAGCCCATTGCTGCTTACCGGCAATCCGATCTCCTGTGCATCCACATGACCACCAAACTTTGGCACCAGCGCAGTATTCATCATATAAGACAATACCGCCGGCTGTAATCCGGTCGTATAGGAATTGATCAGGAAAAACAACGGATCCTTACTTAACACTTTTGTACACAATTCCACAAATGGAAAAATCTTTTCTTCGATCTTCCATATCTCGCCCTTAGGCCCTCTTCCATAAGAAGGCGGATCCATAATAATTCCATCGTAATGATTGCCACGGCGGATCTCACGCTCCACAAATTTCACGCAGTCATCTACCAGCCAGCGGATCGGCTTGTCCGATAAACCGGACAGTGCTGCGTTGTCCTTAGCCCAAGCGACCATTCCTTTGGACGCATCCACATGTGTCACAGAAGCTCCTGCTGCCGCTGCTGCAAGCGTTGCTCCACCTGTATAAGCAAATAAATTTAATACCTTGATCGGTCTGTTGGCCTGACGGATCTTGTCACCAAACCAATCCCAGTTCACTGCCTGCTCCGGAAAAAGTCCCGTGTGCTTAAACTGAAATGGCTGCAAATGAAACGCAAGTTCTCCATAATGAATCTTCCATGTCTTCGGGAGATCAAAAAACTCCCATTCACCGCCGCCACGATTGCTGCGATGATAATGTCCGTTCTTTTGCTTCCAACGCGGCTCTTTATGTGGCGTATTCCAAATAACCTGTGGATCCGGACGCACTAAAATATAATCACCCCAGCGCTCCAGCTTCTCTCCATTTGAAGTATCAATAACTTCATAATCTTTCCAACGGTCTGCAATCCACATATTATCCCTCCAGACTCTGTTCTGCCTGCTTCAGTGCATCCAAAATAAACTTCGTAGAACTCTCTACATAGCCTTTGCGCAGCTCTTCCACCGGCGCAAAATCAATATTGTCGGCAATGCACTTATGTCCATCAAAACAGTCTTCAATACGACGATCCGAAAGTCCAAACATTTCCATGACAGACAAAATTTTGTCGCCGTTACGCTTTCCGACAAAAAACTGCTTATGGAATAAGATGGAGAAACAGGTTGCATGGAAAGAATTGGTGAAAATATACTCTGCTTCATCCATATAACCAAGCCACTCCTCGATACCAATATCATAAACTACTTTATGTCGTGTTCCTGCCGGAATTTTGGCATCTGCCAGATTCTCGCTAAGTTCGATCACTTCCAGATCATGCTCTTTGGCAAAATCGACCGCAAGCTCGATCAATGGGATCGCACTTTCCATAACAACATAGAGCAGTACATAGCCTTTCTTTCTCTTTGGCCGCTGAATGATCGGCTCATAAAAGCTCTTGTCATGAAGCAATACCGGATCTAACACATGCGTTGTCTCGATACCGGAAATCCGCTTAATATACTCCCCAAAACTTTTCTCGCGGATCGATATGTTTTGAAACTGTGAAATGTACTCAATAAAGGTTTTACGCTTGTCCTCTTCCAGCTCTACTACCGGACCACGGCTAGCCGCATATGCGATCTTGTATTTGCCCTTCATCGAATCGCAGGCTAAGAAAAATCCTCTGTCAAATCCGGCTTTCTTATTACATTTCCAAATAACATCTGTCGCACAGATATAACAGTCCAGTCCCAGATCGTTTGTATCGAGTGTATTCTCATTATAGCACTCGTCCGTTGTAATATAATACTTGTCGATAAAACGCTGAAATTTATCAAAACGGATCTGACGCGGAATAAACAGCTTAAGCCATTTTTTCAATGCTGCACGCTGTTTCTTTTTATTTTTCATCGGATGAGACAACTGGTAAAACAGTGGGTGTCTCGGATTATATTGTCCATAATAGTTTGGTTTATAATCAATGATCACACTGTCATATCCATGCATTTTCAAAAACTGCTGAAATGCATAAGAATGCAGCGGTGACGCAAAATTCAATACTTTTGTATGCGCATTGATCGAAATAATTCCTATCTTCATAATAGTAGTAGTCCTCCATTAACTTCTTAGGGCAAACGCCCAAGTTGAGGGTATCATATTTCACCTGTCAAGTCAATCTGCCTGTGTGAGGCGTTGTTTACAAGTAAAATAGCCATCAAGTGCCATTAATATCATCATCGGCAAAAATGTGATCACATAGCGGCTGTTACATTCCCACAATATCTGAAACAGGGAAATACCGATCATCGCGATCCTGCCGATCATCATCGGATCCTGCCTGCCCCGGTGTCCCAATGCCAATAACCCTGACAATACAATACCAAAAAACAAGATCACATAATAGGTCCATGTGTAGATCAGGCAATACGAGTGTGACGTTCCATTCCATTTCATAATCTGTACCAAAGGACACTCCGGCAAATACGGCATACGGAACAAATAGTCATCCCCTGCAAAACAGCTGTCCCCCCAGGTGCGTGGCATTTTATCAAAAAAGATAAATTGTATGTAATCAGCTGCACCAAAACAGCGAAGTCTTGCAAGTATAACGCGGATATTTTCCTCCGTGCGTTCTTTTTTTGTCTCAAAGGTCGCCGTATATGCAACATCTTCCTGCATATAGCCACCATCGCTTTTCTCGTTTAATCCCATCATGATCCAGTGCGTCAATGGGTACTCCCACTCATCTTTTATTGCATCTGTAATTCCAAAACAGCCCTCTGCATATTGATCTGAATACACTCCAATGCATTGAATCACGCCACCCAACGTCAGGCTCATCATTAATAGCAGTATACATTTCTGATACCAGCGCTCTTTCTGTAAAAATAATGCGATCACTATGGCTAAAAATACAATAAACGGAATAACTTTGATATGATAGGTAATCCCTGCCACAATACCAAGTAAGATGCCTAGCCATAGTTTCCGATAAAAACGATGACTTTTATAAATACAGATCCCCAGATATAACTGTATCGTCAGCAACAACATCCCCGGCGTATCTGTATATAAAAACTGTGCGTACATATATAACGGCAGGCAGCCGGCCGCCAGCATTCCTGCGATGCACGCTCTGCGTTTTCCCCACACTTTCTTAGCTATCAGATAGATCATCCCGATCGATAGCCATACGAATATACAACTGATCACAATGGATATTTCTTGAAAATCAACAAAGTTGGCATCCGGCAGAGCAAAACGAATCCATTGAAATAACGTTACCATACAAATCAGGCAAAGTTGATTATTGGTATAACGTGCATAATATTCTTTTGCATCTAACGTCCCTTTCAACACATACTCTGATGCCGATTCCAGCACCTGCCCCCAATCCCAAGATGGTGCCACTTCACACAAAAAGGAAAACGCGATCAAAAACACCAAACACGCCCCATATACAATATACCAAAGCACCGAACACCATTCTTCTTTCAATATTCTCTTCTTTTTCGTAATATATATAATAAACAATGCTACAAATATTGGAGGGATCCATACCATGCGAAAAGACCACGTAAACATAGACCCCATTACTACAATTAACAGGATTCCAAATAATAACACATATAAAATATTACATAGTTTCTCTACATGATGCATCGCGTTCTCCATTCTTTTATAACACTTATTAAGTTCTCTGCATTTTTATAATGATCGTGTCCTCATATAATCTGCGTATCATGTTAACATATTCATCCCTTTTTTTCAACGATACGCCTATTATGATATTTGAATGAACGCCGACGTAATCTCTATCTATATTTGACATAATATTTGCATTCTGCTACCATTATCGAAGTGTGTATTCATATTTAATCATATATTTGCGCACGCTTTCTGCGCATAACGCATAATTAATATTGCTAAGGAGATAACGATTATGAAAAAAAAGTGGCAGCAACTGTCGATTTTCCTGCTGGATCATTCATTTATTATACTGTTTATTATAACAGGGCTCGTATTTTTGGGCTTTAACCTTTTCACCCCGTACGTTGCTGATGACTATACTTATATGGGTGGCAAATCTCTGCTTGATATGCTTCACAAGGAATATATGCAATACATGAATATGAACGGACGCTCTGTCGCTCATTTTTTGGCACGCGTATTTCTCTCTCAAAACAAAATACTATTTGACGTTATAAATACAGGAATGTTTTTGTGGCTTACGTACTGCATTTATCTGCATGCTAACGGAACAAAACATACACGAGTTTCCAAAAACATTTCCGCACTGACTTACTTATTTATTCCCTGCAGCATTTGGCTTTTTGTTGATGTGATCGGACAGACATGTCTATGGCTTGTCGGTACATGCAACTATATGTGGGGGGCTGTCTGGATCATCACTTTGCTATTACCGTACAGCCTGTATTTTATTCATGGTCAAAACACATGTCAACATTGGTATCAACAGATCCCGCTTATACTATTAGCCGTTGTTGCCGGTTGGAGCAGTGAAAACACTTCCGGTGCATTGATCATGATCATGCTTGGATGGATTGTCTATGCTCTTTTTACCAAGACCAAATTAAAAGCATGGATGTTTGAAAGTCTGATCGGTACGCTGATTGGTTATGCATTATTAATCTTTTCGCCCGGTCATTCCGTTCGAATGAATGACCCGCAATATGCGATGAGTGTTGTCGATGACCGAAACCCTTTATTGATCATTGCGGAACGATTTGCTAACGCAACAAAGTTTTTATTTACAAAGCAGATCGTTCTCATCTTGTTACTTGCTTTCTTTATCATACTGCATATTTATCAAAAGAAAGCAAAAGAGCTTATTTACTCTGAGATCCTCTTCGGATTAGCTGCATTTGCCTGTGAATATGCATTGATCCTTTCTCCGGGACGTCAGACTGACCGTGTTACATTCGGTGTGACAATATTGTTGGTAATTGCATGCTCCATCGGACTTGCAGGCACGGCTTACGACCGCAAAGAGCTGCATTTTGCCCGCAGTGCCGGTATGACAGTATTGCTGCTATTTACATTCTATCAAGGTGTAAACGGTGCCTATGATGTCGTAACCAGTTATAAATCAGCCACTGACCGCGTCAATTATGTAGAAACTCAGGTTGCCAAAGGTGCGAAACAGGTTGTTGTTCCATACATCACTCCAGAACCGGCAACCAAGTACTCTGCACAATATATGTTATGCGATCTGTCAGAATTCCCGACTTTTTGGACTAATCGGGTTTTTGCGGAACATTATAAATTAGATTCGGTCAAAGCAGTGAAGCAGGAACGCTTTGATCTTATCTATAAAAATACAGAAAGACGTTTCACGAAATGCTCTGACTTTACCGAATACCTGCGGGCAATCCGTAAAAAAGGATACACTGCATTTTTGTCTGTACACGATGATGGTTCACAGTTTCTTAATCGCACAGATAAAAAAATACTCAAAAAATGCGGCATATCAAAAACACCGACATTTCGTCAGTCATTCCTTGCCGTAATTGATGATGGCAAAGCGCTATACTCAAATACCGGAACGGAAAAGCTCTCTTATAACTGCACGATTGACGCTAAACAGTTCTCATTGCTCAGTCAGGGAAAGTACAATACTATCGATGCTGACTGCAGCATTAAAATGAACAATCAGGAGCTGACTTCTCCTGCCGGCGGAATGCACGTTATCGTTTATAACAAAAAGAAACACTGTCTTGTCGACAGTGTAACCTTTACATTATGGCGCGATCGCAATTTTATCCGCTAAGCAGACGTGATCGCCATTCTATTCGCTGAGGATCATTCTTAATGATCCTCAGTTGTTTCTCTAACAATATAACGTGGTCTATGCTTAACCTCTTCATATATTTTAGCTATATAATATCCTATAATTCCAAGGCCAAACATCAATACACTTCCAATAAATAACAGCAAAATAATAACCGTTGTGAATCCCTCCAAAGAGTATCCCATAAACCATTTCACGATAGAATATATTGAAAAAATAAGAGAGAATATAAACACAACAATTCCACATCCCATAACAATCTGCATTGGTGCCGTTGAAAACGATGTGACATTATTGATGGCATAACGAAACAGGGATGCAAAGGACCACTTTGACTCTCCCTGAGCACGTTCCTGTACATTAAATTCTACACTCGTTGTCTTAAATCCCACCCAGGAGGACAATGCTCTGAAAAAAACATGTCTCTCCGGCAGTGCAATAAAGGCATCTACCGCCTTGCGATCAAGCAATTTGAAATCAGAGGCTCTGGACATATCAATTCCTGTGGACTCACTCATCATGCCATAAAACATTTTAACAAATATTTTATGTATAAAGCTTTCCTTACCACGATCTGCTTTGACACCCTCAATGACCTCATATCCACGCTCCCACAGATGATACATCTCTATGATCGTCTCCGGTGGATGCTGCAGATCACAGTCCATAACGACACAGCAGTCTCCTTTCGCATATTCCAAACCGGCAAATACTGCGCCTTCTTTTCCAAAGTTCCTTGAGAAACATACCCCGCATACTTTCTCATTATTCCGGTGTGCCTTTTGAATTTCATCCCATGTCGCATCTTTTGATCCGTCATTCACAAATACGATTTCATAATCTATACTGTGTTTTTCCATGATATCTGCGACAACCGAAGCCGTATTTTGGATCAATGCACCTTCATTGTATGCCGGTATTATAATTGATAATAAACTCATCCTATACCTCTAGCCCTTTCTTAATCTGCAAACTTATGACAGTTTCAAAACCTCTATTAAGCCTCATCCTTCTTAAATACGATAAACCGCTGACCAAAATAGTTCAATACAACAAACAATCCCATACCAACAAGCATTGCCAGATTTTCCTGTATGCTTTTAGATGCGCCGCTTAATACCATGCGCACCAGCGGCTTGGCAACGCCATATGCTGCCAGATAACAGATGGAAATATTGATAACAAACTTAATGATCATCGCAAATGATTTCTCATTATTCTGAAATGTAAAATACTTGTTCAGAACGTAACTCACAATACTACCAATGATGTAATTCGATGCTGATGAGATCCAATAACTTGCATGCAGTAAATTATACATCAAAAACATAACGCCGGTACCAACAAGTGTATTCACTATTCCAACCAAAATAAATTTTATCGTTGTCTTGTCGATCAGTTTCATCTCAGACCTCCTAGAATCTAAAGTAAATAAACGGATTGTACGTGGAATTGACCAAATACAATACACTAACATAAAACAGCGCTAACAGTACCGCATATCCTGCTGCAGCACATGCCCATTTGCAGATGCGGTTCTTTTGTATCCGCTTGTAGACTGCTGCCTTCAGAACACGATATATCGGCATGGAAAGAATCACACCAAGTACAAGATAAACACCATACTGTACTGCATACATATGCAGCAATGACATTCCCTCGCTCGTAACATTACCTGAGAACAATGCCTTAAACCAAGTCACACACTGAGATAATCCAGAATCGCAACGGAACAATACCCAGCCAAGTGTCACAACAAACATGGTATATATATGCTGGAATACACGCGGTATCTTCGCAAGCCATTTTCCAAGGAATAACTTTTCAATCGCCTGAAACACAAAATAATACATTCCCCACAAAATAAAGTTCCACTCTGCGCCATGCCATATGCCGGTAAGTGTCCATATAATGAACATGTTCACATACATCCGAGGCATCCCCTTGCGGTTACCACCGAGCGGAATATATACATAGTCACGGAACCACGTAGTTAATGAAATATGCCAGCGCCGCCAAAAGTCACCAACCGATTTTGCGATATATGGGAAGTTAAAGTTTTCCTCAAAATGAAACCCAAAGACACGTCCCAGACCGATCGCCATATCCGAATACGCCGAAAAATCAAAGTAAATCTGCAGCGTATAGGCAATTGCTCCAAGCCAGGCAAGCGGCATATCAATACTATTCATTTCAAAAATTTTATCTGCCAATGCCCCTACATTATTCGCAATAATGATCTTCTTTGCAAAACCAAGTATAAACCGTTCCAGTCCGTCTGCAACATCCTCCATATGTATCTGTCGGTGTGCAATTTCATTTTCTACGGTTTTGTAGCGGACGATCGGACCTGCTACAAGCTGCGGAAACAGCGATACATACAACATAACGTAAAACGGATTTTTCTGTGCTGCAACATCACCACGATATACATCAATGACATAACTCATCGCCTGAAACGTAAAGAACGATATACCGATCGGCAATACGATCGTCGCAATTTTAATATCATTTTTGATGAAATGATTGATGTTTTCAATAAAGAAATTCGTGTATTTGTAATAACCGAGCACCCCCAGATTTACGACCACTGAAAACACGACAAACAGCTTACGTATTTTCTGTGTCTTGATCTGCGCGATCGCAATTGCAAATACATAATCCGACATAACCACTGCTAACATAAGCAGCAAATAATTAACTCCGCCCCAGCCATAAAAGATCAGACTAAATATCAATAATATATAATTACGGTATTTGGGTTCCGCCAAAAAATATAAAAATAACAACAGCGGCATAAATCCAAAAACGAACACAGCACTACTAAAAACCATACTATTCCTTTCCTGCCTTATTGCTTAATCCCAAATGTTGACGAAATGTCTCATAGGAAAAATGAGCATCTGATTGATTTGGTATATAGATCACGTAATCCGGAGATTGCCTTGCTGCTTCTTGTGCCAAAGTACCGGACTTCGTATTATAGCGATAATCGTACGATATCATCTCTCTGCAGCTTGGAATGATCATCGCTTCCAATGCATTCGTATAGGAACTTCCGCTGATCATGATCTTAGCGGCATCCTTCTGAGGTGTCGTAATATCAGTATACGCATAATCGCCACCCATAAACGCACTGGCATAAGTGTCTCCTTTGCCAAAAAGCGGCGCCTTACTGTTTAGCCGTTTATATTTTAGTTTCCATTTTGGTCGAAGAGTAATCTCTTCTTTACCGGCTGACACTACATATCCAATCTTACGGTTAAAGGATCCGGCAACTACCTTTTGCTTGATTCGATAGTCTGACAATGACTTTGTCTGGGTTGCCGGGAACTGCTGTTTCACATATTTCATGACTTCATCATAAACAAGCTGCGAACCATTTGCATTTACATGATGATCTGTCTTGTAATACAGTAATCCATCTCCATCATATTTTTGAAACAGCTCATTTGCATCGATGAATATCACATCGTCCGACAATTCTTGCCGAAGTATACGAATATATCGTTGATAATCTTTCGTAGAATCCGGATAATAACTTGGCAGATACTGTTTAGCACCTACATCTTTACGTGGATAATTGATAAAAAGAAACTTTGCGCCATTTTTTGTGATCTTGGCAGCTTCTCTATTCACAACCTTAGCGAGTTTCTTTACTTCGCGGTCAAATGCCGCATAGTCATTGATCACCTGCGGTTGTTCAAATAATTGATTGTCTTTTCCAATAGAAACTGAACCGGCATACTTCATATGAAGCTTATTTACTGTCAGATCATAATATTGGCGGATTTTATTCTCGCGACTGCTGAGCTGATCTGAAAACGCATTCTCAACCTTTGAAAGATACGAATCTTTCGTCATTTCCGAATAATCTAGATCCGGAAATTGAGTCAAACTCCTGCCCTCTGTCAGACTTTTCGCCTCTTTGCCTGCTATCGTCTTAAGCCCTGTGAACCCGATAAACGCCACAAAGCATCCAATAAATAGTATTTTTATCCACTTCATTCGTGCGATCCTCTTTTCCTCGCTTTCTCGCTTTCTTCTATATTGATCAAACTGTTGCTGCTGCGCACTTTATGCGTCATATCTCTATTTTATCAAATAGTATAAGATGCCCTTTTTACGCTTCTTTATTCTGATCAATCGCTAAAATTGCCTCATATACTCGTTTGCAGTTATCTGTGTCTGTCTTGTAATAGAAGTTGTCTACTCTCTTCTTATACTCTTCCGACATTTCACAATCACGTTTGATCGCATCAATGATCGACTGCACAGTCGTCTCATAATCATAGCATACCGGACCAAAACCATCCGTTTCATAATTGAAATAGCCTTCATCGTATGTTTGTCCCTCAAAGAAGGCTTCGCGGTCAAACTGCGCATACACCAGACTTTTCTTCATATAAGCAAAATCAAATGCCACACTTGAATAGTCTGTAACCATTAACGCATTCTCCACAAATTCTTTTTGATAGTTCAATGCACCTTCATGAATCTGAATCACATCATTGCCATGATAATCGCCAATCTGCTCCATATGATTTACATGCAGACAGAATTTACCGGTGTATCCATGCTCTCGCATACAGTCAAGCAAACGTTCGTCTTGAATCAATCGATCATAAAACTTAAAGAAGGCAGAGTTCTTAAATGTATCGTTGTAAATGCGCTGCCCTGTCTTTTGATCAATAGAGTTTGCAAGCTGCTTTCTCCAGGTTGGCAGTATGATGATCTGCTTCTTTGTTTTATCAGCCACAAGATTGTCAAACCTTGGAAAACCGGTCAACTTAACTTCCTTGTCTGTATAAAAATAATTGCCATCCACAATGGATTGATACTCTGGTTTCGCTGCCGTCACAAATAGGCTGATGTTCTTGTTAAAACGGTTCACCCACCCGGACAGATCATCCTTCGTCAGTCCATGCTGTAAGAATACAAAATCAAATCGGAAGAGGTTTTTCAAGTAATCTCTCATCACACCAAAGGCATTGATCACATACTCATCAATATGTGCAGATATGATCTTATCCGCTGACAAAAAATACATGCAATATCGAAATGAACCATGTGGCACTACCTTTCCTATCTGTTTCATGCGTTCATAATCACTGCATTTCTTGGAAATATCAAAATAAACGTCAACATTTCCGGTGTCAATCCGGTTCAGGTATTGAAACAGTGCTTCCCCGTTGTCTCGTGCCAAATTGATTCGATCTGACAACAACCAAATCTTTTTATTGCTGTGGATTTTACGAAATACTCTTGTCGCATAACGATAAAAGTATTCTTTAAAATATCCTTTTTTTACCAGTTCCAAACAATATCTGCGCTCACATTTACGATAGCGTTTTCTTGTTTTTTTCTGAACATATATGGTCTTTCCCTTGGCACGCAGGATATGGCGATCGTATAAACCATACGAAGAATCCATTGCATGCGTTAATTGGCAAAACTTACCATAACCGATCATCATATAACATCTTTCACCGTTTTTGTATTCAAATACGGCACGAAGCCTTCTGACTCCGGCTAACGGTATGGATACGTGATATCCTCTAACGTCACCATAATCGCCTAACAAACCATGTCTTGTTCGAAATGGTAGTGGATAATATGTCGGATAATACTCTGTTCCATTTTGATCCTCAAACAAAATTTTATAATCATCCTCATATATCCAAAAATCTGCCTGACCGGTAATTTCCAGTACATTATCCTTAATATCTACAAAGTCTAATGTCAAAAAACGTCGTCTTGCCATATGCGTTAACCGCTGTCCATGAAAACAAACCAAACCGCCATCAAACGTTATTTCATCCCGGCAATCCTTTTGGTATTTTAATTGATAAGCAAGCAGGTAATGCAGACTTAGGCAATTTTTCTGAGTAGCGATCATATCATCGTCAATATCTTGCAAAATAACGTGAAGAAGCTCCAAATACTGTTTCTTCTCCTCCTCTGTCAACACACCTGACGGCACAACAGTACGCAGCCGCCATTTCATATCATACATAACGAGATACTGTACATATTTGATCGGCTTGCCAAATTTTTCTTTGGACATTTCAAGAAGATGTTGAAACACAAGTTTTTCTGTGTCAAAATACCATGTCTTCTGGGAAATTGTGTTTTGCATTGCGGATGTTCCGGTATTACGCATACGGTAATAATATACGCAATCTCGAATAACGCCATATTTACACTTGTCAAATAATATGGTATTGATCAAAAGACAGTCCTCTCCATAACGGATTCGAGAATCAAATTGTCGTCCTTTTAATGCCTCAGCGCGAACAAATGTTGTCGCCATACTTAGCTGTATATATTCATGATCTTTCTGAATATCCACAAGTTTGTCGTTATCAAATTTATAATCCAATACATGGTAATTATCTTTCATTTCAAAATATTTGATACGGCCGGCAACAATATCAATCTCATTTCCGTATTTTTGAAAAAAGCGATACGCACGCTTAAAAGCAGTTTTTCCCCATTTGTCATCAGAATCCAAAAAATTGATAATTTCGCCTTCTGCATATTTTAATCCGTTATTTCTAGCGGCACTGACACCTGCATTTTTCTGTTCAACATATACAATGTTATCCGGATATTCCCTCTGATATTTCTCACATATTTTACCACTATCATCCGGACTTCCATCATTGACCAAAATGATCTGAATATTTTTCTTGAATCCAATCGTCTGATGTATAACAGATTGAATCGTCTCCTCCAAATAATTCTCCACATTATATACCGGTATAATTACCGAAAATTTAAATCGACTGTTTCCCATATCCTCTTCTTTTCACTTTCTGTCACTACTTCCGCAGTGCGCATACTCCTTCCTGCTTGTCCTAATATTAACGAACGAAACGCAGGAAAACAACTGTTTTGTTCTCCTGCATTCCCTTTCAAACCAATAGTACCTTTTATTATAAAATATTTCTCTATATTTCGCAACTATTCACTGTGATGCAAAATATGATCACTTTTTCTTACCGACCTTGCTGACCCGCGGTACGCTCTTGCCATATCGGTTGCTTGCCGTCACCTTAAACTTTGTACCCTTTTTGAGCTTTGGTATTTTTATAACAAACGTACCATCTTTTTTCACCTTTCCCTTATACACCTTGCCGGCTACTGTCGCAGCAACTTTGGTCTTTGTGTTAGAAACCGTGGCAGCCTTATTCTTTGGTGCGCCGACCAAATTCACCTTGCCGACAACCTTTCCTTTGCCGGTTGGTGCACTTACAACAATCGGACTGTCTGGTACTTTCTGTACCGGATGAACACGCAGCACCGGGCTTCCGCCTTTCACATTCACAACGTATACTTTCAAAGTGCCTGTGGAATTGGTTCTCGGTATCTTTACAGTATAGCAGTAACGTTTTGATTTGGACTTATACTTTCCTTTGGTTGCCACATAACGTTTCTTGCCAATCTTTACAACTGCCTTTTTACATTTTTCATAGGCATACACTTTTACTTTCGTCGTCTTATTGCTGACATGCGAAATCGTCGGTCTGATCGGCACCGCCTGATTTGTGATCACATGTGTCGACAAACTGCATCTGGATACCGCATCTACCGTGCGAAGCTCAACTTTTGTACCGGCCTTCAGCGTAGACGGCAGCGTCAACGTAAAGGATCCATTCTTGTTCAGTGCAATACGTCCCACTTTGACCTTGTTTTTCTTCTTGTAGAACGAAGACTTACGGTACAATGCCTTGACGTTCTGATTTGGTACATATACTGTTTTGTTGTTTACAAGGATCATTGGATAAGCATAACTGTCGTTTACCTTACCTGTTACCAGTTTGCTGTTCGTCTTAACTTTGTGAAGTGTCGGCTTATTCGGACCGGTTCGTTTTACGGTCACGATCGTACGTGCACTTGTCATTCCCTTACTGTCAACAACATATACAAAGATGCGTTTGCCGGCTCTCTGTGGCGGCATCTTGTAAGAGAACGTACCACTCTTGGTTGCAACGGTAGAATACGTTGCGCCCCCCTCAACCTTAAAATATACTCTGGCATAGGCTTCTGCCTTACCGGTAATCTTCGTCTTACGGTTTGTATAGCCATCTACTACCGGTGCCGACAACATACTCTTATTGATGTTGAGTATTTTGAGTACGACAACACTGTTATTGCCTTTCTTATCAGTTGCGCAAATGGTAAAGGTTCCATTGCGGTCACAAGACCATACGTTACCGTTGATCTTTGATGCCGTCTTCCAAATTGCATTGTCTGCCGTATATTTGCCAGCCGCATAACGAACGGACGCAATTCCTGAAGAATCCGTCGCCTGAATCAATACCTGTACCTTTTTGTTCGTAACTCTCTCATCTTTCACAACAGCCGTCAGGCAAGGTCCTGTCGTATCCGTCGTAGACTTTTCGTTTGGATTTGCTACGTAATACCGAACATTACTATCGCCACCGATCGATGCTTTAATCCATCCCTTGCTGTCTAAATAGCGGGACGCCTTAGCACCACTCTGTACAATATAGTTATAGTTATCCGAGTATTTTACACTCCAGTTATTATCCTGCATCGGCTTGATCGTACCGCTGGCCATTTGTATCTTCTCGATAAAGGACTGAATATAGCTGCGATACAACGCCTTTTTGCTAATGGATAGTATTGTCGGCTTCATCGTCTTAAACAGATTGTTATCCGGCAATTTATTAGACAACACAATAAAGGAAGCCGTATTTGAAATATTTGCTCCGTTGCGCGTCAAGGATACGATACGATGGGTATCATTGATCTTTTTGCCCGCTGCATCATAACGAGGTGCTACTGTCGTATCTATCTTGTACTCTAATCCATCAAATATAAAATACTGTGACCAATCCGTCAGATAATCATCCTGCATTACGAACTGAAACGGTTTGCTGGAATCATAGTTTAAGATATCTCCTAACGATGGCAGCCCCTTGGTCTGAAGCAAAGCATTTTTCTGCTGTAAACTACTTTGCGCTGCCGGTGCAGTATTTGTCTGAGACTCATATACCGCCGCCTGAGAAGATGTCTCTTCCTCTCTGTCTGCCGTCCCCGCAGACACTGCTGATCCGGTTGCTACATCCGGTGATGCCGTCGGTTCTGCCGGTGATGTTGTCGGTTCTGCCGGTGCATTGTCTCCCAACAGATTTTTGCCGGCCTGCTCATAACCGCCTGCGGACCACTCCATCCATTCCCGGATCTGTGCGCCTGTCATCTTGTAGATATACAAGCCTGTCCGATAACTGACCAGATCATAAATATTTGCCTTCTTAAACTGATTTTGAATATCTATGTAATCCTCTCCATCGGACGATCCGTATTTTAGATAAGTAGACGCCGCAACTACCGGGAGATTTTTGTATTGTGTCTTCGTATTATTGATGTATTGCAATCCATAACTGATCTTAATATTATTCAACAATTGGATTGCATCATTATCTTCCATCGTACCAAAATAATTTTGTAATTGTGTATCTGCCGCTACCTCACTAAGTATCTGGCTGCTATCAGCCATAAATGTTTTGGTCCAGTTCCCAAATGCTGCGTTGATCGTTGGATCTACCTCTGTAGAAGCATTAACTTTTCGGATCTGTGTAGACTTTCCTGTGATCGTCGGTTTGTTATTCTTCGTACCGATATTCAGATCAACCATACCAATGCTTGCTCCTCGGTTTTCAATCTGGACAAGCGGTTTGCCGTTCACAATACCCGTTGTCTTATTGACCCCCGGATAATCATCATATTTTGTTCCATTGGCATTCGGGAAATCTTTGTGAAGGTGACCGCAGAGTACCGCATCTACCCCACTGATCTTCGTCAGTGCATATCCCGTATTGGCATCTAACTCTGCCGGTTTCTGCTCTCCAATACCGGAGTGTGCCAGTACAACAATGATATCTGCACCTTTCTTTTGCAGGATCGGCACTTCCTTTTTGACGTTTTTGACAATATCTTCTCCATTCAGCACTCCGGTGTAATTGGTTCGTTTCTTAGCTAAAGTGGGAACTGTCTCACCGATCAAACCTACCTTGACTGAGATTGTCTTACCGGACTCTGTTACCAGATTCTTAGTAATGATCTTATTCTCTGCCCAAATATGTGCTCCTGTATTGACATTTGTAACATTCGACAATACCACCTTGCCGGACATCCCGGTAGAAGACAACTGTTTTTGAATATAATCCAGTGTATAATCAAATTCATGATTTCCAAGTGTGATTGCATCGTATCCCATCTTGGCCATCGCAGTGTACATCGGCTGCTGTGCCGAACTATTTACATCGTATATGTAATCCGTTGTATAATCAAAGAGAACATCTCCCAGATCAAATAACAAAGAATTCTTTGCATTGACTTCTGCCTTCGCTTTCTTGATCAATGTTGCCGTTCTCGACAAACCACCCGTCGTGTAGACCTTGCCGGTCTCATAATCCTCTGTCGTCAACTGTCCATGCAGATCTGATGTAAAGATCATACGTAACTTTGCAGTATCATCTGCTGCACTCACGGAAACGGCTGGTGCAAGCCCCGCAAAACCGGACACCACCATAACACTCGACAATGCAACAGCCATCAACTTTTTACTCAAACCACCTAATCTCATATTCTCATGATACCTCCCAATCTATCTTCAAGACATCTATTTTCGTTCACCATTCTACCGCCAATATGTGTCAAAAAAATTAAAAAAATATCTCAAAATCAATAAATCTTTCCTTTTTTTCTCAATAACCCAAACTTCCCATCCCCAAGACATCCGCACGACCCCATATTGCTTATTATGTCAATAATAAGCAATATGGGGTCTGACAATGACTATTGATATGGGGAGTTTGGGTGGCTGACACGTGCAAACGGCAGGAATTGATGTCAATTCCTGCCGCATACATGTTATGTGTGCTGTTGTTATTTTGTATTTTCGTTGATGTAGTTGATGAGGCCTTCTGCCTTGATGATCTTCTGCATAAACTCTGGGAATGCCTGACCCTGATACTCGGTTCCCTTTGTCTTGTCATAGATCATACCGCTGTCAAAATCGATCTCAACGGTGTCCCCTGCTTCAATTTCTTTGGCTGCAGCCGGGCACTCAATGATCGGAAGACCGATATTGATCGCATTGCGATAAAAGATACGTGCAAATGTCTCCGCAATAACGCAGCTGATGCCGGATGCTTTGATCGCGATCGGTGCATGCTCTCTGGAAGAACCGCAGCCAAAGTTTTTGTTGGCTACCATAATATCACCCTTCTGCACACGCTTTACAAAATCCGGATCAATATCCTCCATACAACTCTTAGCAAGCTCTGCCGGATCTGAAGAATTCAAATATCTTGCCGGAATGATTACATCTGTATCTACATTATCTCCATATTTATGTACTGTACCACAAGCTTTCATGTTTATCTCCTTTCACTGCTCACATTAATTGATTAAAGACCAAGTTCTGCCGGTTCAGAAATCTTACCGGTCACCGCACTCGCTGCTGCCACTGCCGGGCTGGACAAATACACCTCGGAATCCACATGACCCATTCGTCCGACGAAATTACGATTTGTTGTAGAGATTGCACGCTCACCTGCTGCCAGGATTCCCATATAGCCACCTAAGCACGGTCCACAAGTTGGTGTGCTGACAATAGCACCTGCCTCAATAAAGGTCTGCACTAGGCCCTCTTCAATTGCCTGCATATAAATTGCCTGTGTTGCCGGGATCACTATCACACGGATACCATCGGCAACTTTTTTGCCTTTGAGGATCTCTGCCGCTGTACGAAGATCCTCAATACGACCATTCGTACAAGATCCGATCACAACCTGATCGATCTTAACGTCTCCCGCTTCTTTCACCGTCTTAGTATTCTCCGGAAGATGAGGGAACGCAACCGTTGGCTCTAACTTGCTTAAGTCAATGACATACTCTTCATCATAAACCGCATCCTCATCTGCTTCATATACTGTATATTTCTTTGTAGAATGCTCTTCCATATAAGCGATCGTCTTGTCGTCTACCGGGAAGATTCCATTCTTAGCACCTGCCTCAATTGCCATATTAGCAATGGAAAAACGATCATCCATAGACAGATTTTTCACACCATCACCGGTAAACTCTAAGGAACGATACAACGCTCCATCTACACCGATCATACCAATCAGATGAAGGATCACATCTTTACCGCTTACCCATTTGGATGGCTTACCGGTAAGCACTACCTTGATGGCAGAAGGCACCTTAAACCATGCCTGTCCGGTAATCATGCCACATCCCATATCTGTACTACCTACACCTGTAGAAAATGCTCCCAGCGCTCCGTAAGTACATGTATGTGAATCTGCTCCGATGCAGGTCTCACCTGCTACGATCAATCCTTTTTCCGGAAGCAGCGCATGTTCGATACCCATCTGACCTACTTCAAAATAATTCGTAATGTCGTGCTCTTTGGCATACTCACGAACACATTTGCAGTGTTCTGCAGACTTAATATCCTTATTTGGTGCAAAGTGATCCGGCACCAATGCTACTTTATCTTTGTCAAATACTGTCTTTTTATTTAACTTCTGAACCTCATGAATAGCAACCGGTCCTGTAATATCATTTGCTAATACCAGATCCAGATCTGCCATGATCAACTGTCCTGCTTCTACAGAAGGAAGACCTGCATGTGCTGCAAGAATTTTCTGTGTCATTGTCATTCCCATAATTAGTATTCCTCTCTTTCTATTGTTCAAGCCTCTGATCTCAAATCCATGTACCGGCTCTGTCAATACCAATATGCTCTGCCTGTACGTTCTAAGCTCTACTCAGATCTAATGTACCAGACTCATACTTTCGATCAGGCGCTCATACATTTCACGCAAGCCAACCGTCGCCTTCCAGCCAAGTTCCTGTAACTTCGTACTATCCAGCTTGACGATCATCTCCGGATTGTATCCGAAACTTGCCAGATCTTCCGGAATGTCACGTTCCACCGCAATATTCGACTCCGGCAAGATTCCACTGACTAACTTTGCCATATCATATATTGAGATCGCCGTATCCATATTAGTAACATTATACGCCTCTCCAGCCTGCCCTTTTGCCAAAATGGTAAGCAATGCCGTAACAGCATCGATCGTATAACAGTATGTACGAACCGTCTTGCCCTCAGTATGGAGCACGATATTTTTGCCCTCGATCGCACAGCGTGCGAACTCAGCAAATACTCGGCCATCATCGTAAGCTACGCCTGCTCCAAAAGTCTGCGATAATCTGGCAACTTTGACCGGAACATCGTATTCTTTCGCATAAGATGCACACAAACACTCAACGATACGCTTTCCCTCCGAATAACTGCTTCGTACGCTGAGTGGCTCAATATATCCATAATCTTTCTCTGTGATCATACCCGCATCTTCCGCAGGAGTTCCATACACTTCGAGTGATGACAGATATACAACACCTTTTACCTGTTTCTGTTTGGCAAGTTCTAACACATAGCGAGTGCCATCCACTGCCGCACCGATCGTTTCTACCGGATGACTGACAAAATATTTGGAACTCGTTGGACTTGCCCCATGGATCACATAATCTATGTCTCCATCATAGCAGATCGGCTCTGAAATATCTCCAAGCACAATCTCCAAATGCTCCTCTTCCTCTAAATAAGGGAATACCTTTAACGCTTTTTCTTTACTGCGCGCAAAAATAATGACTGTCGTATTGCAATGGCAGATACGGTTGCGGCACAACAAAAACTTAACGAGCTGTGAGCCGATCAATCCCGTTGCACCTGTCACAAAAATACGACTGCCGTCTAACGCTTCAATTGGCAGATCAAGCGCTGCAGCACGCTCTAAATCTTCTTGAAGCACCCGGTTATCCGGACTTTCTATTCTACTCATGTAGTTTTCCTTTCCATCCGTAATCAAATTTCACAAACATTTCTGTCGTCCATCTGTTACTTTCTTATACTTCATACTTCTCTTAAACTGTCTGCTAACGAATTCCGTTCGTCAGGCCGATACCAAACGTCTGCTCATTCTCTTTGTAGTTGAGCAGCGCACGGAACATATATACATCCTCTGGTGTAGTAACCTTAATATTACCACGATTGCCCGAGATCATATGTACTTCTTTGCCAAGCGTTGTCATGATCGTGCAGGCATCTACCATATTTTCATACGAAGGATTGATCGCACGCACCTCATCGTGGGCTGCAATAATATCTTTTAAGCGGAAACTCTGTGGTGCCTGTGCCGCAAAGGTATCTTTACGATATGGTACAGAATCTACTTTCTCACCGCTCTTGCTGAGTAAGATTGTCTCGTAGCAAGCTGTGCAGGTGATCGCACTGCCATACTTCTGTACACTTTCAATGTTCTGTTTGATCGTATCATAGGATACAAACGGACGCACGCCATCATGCAAAAGCACGATAGAATCCCCATCATTTTCTTTCTCTGCATCTTTCAACACATTGTAGATGGAATCCTGAGCAGTTGCACCACCCGGAATGATCGATACTACTTTATCCAATCCATAACGGTCTACTAATTTCTGTGTCTTACCAATGTAGTCTTCCAATACGGAAATATAGATCTTGTCGATCATATCATGCTCCTGAAAGAGCTCCAATGTATGCACAAGTACCGGCTTTCCGTGAATCTCCAAAAACTGTTTTGGGATACCGGAACCCATTCTAACTCCACGACCACCGGCAAAGATCATTGCAATATTCATAATTAACTCCTTTCTTCTTCCTCCAATGCGCTAAAATTAAGCAGAGGAAGTCTTTGGTTTACTTTCTCAATATGACGCAGTTTTTTCTGAATGTTCTCCGGAATATTTCCAAGCAGGATCCAGTCAATCACGCGGTCTGACGCATGACTATCAATATAGTCAAAATGCTTGTCTACATATTGTTCAACTTTTTCATATTCATAATCCTTTTGTTCGAGTGCATCCATGATCTGTGCAAAAGTATAGCAGACCTTACCCGGTGCCGCTTCCTCATAATCACGATGGAACCCTCTTGAAAAAGAATATTGGATCTTGTCAAATGCGAAAAACAGCATTGGTTTACGCATCAAACTATACTCAAATATATTGGACGAATAATCCGTGATCAATATCTCTGTAATATAAAACAGATCATTGATATTTGGATATTTATTAGCATCCACAAAGCGGTCTTTATGAGCCTCTTCGATCGGTACCGCCTCACTCACCCAAGGGTGCATCTTGAATAACACAACGTATTCCTCTCCGCAGAAATCATACAATCGCTGAAAATCGATCATGTGATACGGATAATAGGCTGTTTTACGGTTTTTGCCACGGTAGGTTGGTGCAAACAAGATCACCTTTTTGCCTTTACACATTGGATACTGTTCATAAAGCTCTGCCGTTTTCTTCTCACGAAAGGCTTCATCCAGATACTCATCCATACGCGGCATACCGGTTGGCAAGATTTGATCATCATTAATGCCAAACACCTCAGAGAAGAACTTCCCGATCTGTCTGGAACCGGCGATTCCATAGCGGTATTGTCTATGGCAGCTCACTGGTGCCGGACATCCCAAGTGTCCCCATCTGCTATAACCGGAGGACTTAAAGCCCGCCCCCGCATGCCATAGCTGTATCAGCTTTGTCCGTTTATCTAATGTCAGCCAGTCAAAAAGCGGTACATGATCGTCAATGAATACCATATCGCACTGTGCTAATTTGTGGAGCAGCTCTTTGGTTGAGCTGCGCGCCTGTCTGATATAAGAAGCAGGTCTTGCGGAAAAAAGAATGGTATATTCCTTATCCAATCCACGTTCACACATTCGGTCATAAACCGCCTGCAGATTCGTCCCGAGCGTATCGCTCTGCTCCGTCATAAACATGATCACCTTTTGACGGTCTTTATACTTCTTAACCTGACTGTGATAATACGCTTTCCAACGCATCCGGCCTGCATTTTTCTTCATTTTGATCGCTGGATCTGTCACCGCAGATTTCACGATCTCACCATTGCTTTCCTGTTCCATGCTGACCTTCATCGCATCCATGATATGCATCAGGAGCGGAAGATCATTTTCCCCTTCCGTGACATAGAAGTTTACAAGATAACCTCTCGTCCGGTTGTTATGCAGGAAAGAACGCGATACATTTTCTGCCTCCGGAACCAATTCATGCGCCATCACACATTTTGCCAAAATCTCCTGCTTGCGGCAAACATAAAAGAAATAACTTCCCATCGGCAGACATTCGCAGTTCCCCGGATTTGTCATATTCATTGACAGTCGAATATGCTCTTCATCCACAATCGTCTGCTTAAATCGTGCTTTGGCATGAAAGTTTTGATCCACGGCATATACATCAAATTTTTCACCTTTTAACGACTCATCCGCATACGTAAGCTGTAAATCGATATGCACAATGATTCGTTCCCACCAGATTTTCGTGATCGTCACAGTAAGTCGTCTTGACGAAATCCGGTCTTCCATCATGATCTCTTTGTCCATGGTATTCTCCATTTCCTATTTATCCCGACTTTTCGCAGGCTGACTGCTATATATCAGACAGTCTTTCAACAAAAAATGCGAAATGTGGGCATTATTTTTTAGTTTATCATCATATTCTGTAACTGTCAATCTAAGCAGCCATAAGCCACTGTTATACCAAATCCATTCTCTTATTCAAATCGCCAAGCGGCAGATTCCATCTGCATCTCTACCATATGCTTGTAAATACCATCGGTCTGCTTTAACTCAGCAGGACTTCCCTGCTCTGCGACTGTACCATCTTTAAGTACCACGATCTTATCAACACCATCCACAGTACGCATACGGTGTGCAATGATCAACACCGTTTTGTCACAGATCAGTTTCGAAATGGATTCCTGAATAAAGGATTCATTATCAACATCCAGCGATGCCGTTGCCTCATCCATCAAAATGATCGGTGCATCCTTTAAGAACGCTCTGGCGATGGAAATACGCTGTCTCTCTCCACCGGAAAGTTCCGATCCGTTTTCCCCGATCATCGTATTCCATTTCTCCGGCATACGCTCTACAAATTCGTCACAGTGTGCCAGTCTGGCAGCCTCCATGACTTCTTCATCCGTTGCGCCCTGTCTGCCGATACGGATATTTTCCATGATCGTATCATTAAATAAAGTAACATCCTGAAAAACAATGGAATATAACGAAAGTAGTTTCTCCGGATCAATATCTGTAACCTTCATACCGCCAACCGTGATACTTCCTCTGTCATTATCCCAAAATCTGGCTGCAAGACGTGTTACTGTTGTCTTACCACCACCGGACGGCCCGATCAACGCAGTAACCTTACCCCGCTTTGCCATAAAGCTGACATCCGATAATACCTGCTCACCATCTTTATATGCAAAGGAAACATGGTCAAATTGAATGTCATAACCATCATTCGTCAACTCCTCGCTGCCTTCCTGCTCCTCATACGACAAAATCTCATCCATGCGTTTGCAGTTGGTATCTGCACTAATAATGGCAGACAGATTCTGCAAAGAGATCTGCAACGGCTCATACATACGCGTCACTACCAACAAAAACATAAAGAACGTAAGAACCGTGATCTGTCCGTTCATCAACAAAACACTTCCTACTACTGCAACGGTTCCGATCCCAAGCTTTAAGATCATCTGCGCAGAGCATACAAATGCTGCATTGGTAAATTCTACAAAGATAGCATTTTTTTCTACTGCTTTGATCTTAGTCTCCAATCCGGACATATAAGTATCTGTCATATTGTAAGAACGAAGATCACGCAATGTCTCAAGACCTTCCTGAATACCATCTTGACAGGAAATGCGGTACTGCATGGTGCGTTCATATACTTTTCCCATAACTTTTCTGGAATACAATACGATCAGAAAAGCAACCGGCATAACCCATACCGCCGCTAACGCCATTCTCCAATCAAAGAAAAACAAGCTGATCACGATCAGTGTTGTAGAAATAATAGCACCCACAAGCTCCGGGATCCAATGGGAACTGGCTGTCTCTAACAATGCACAGTCGGACATGATCGTGTTCGTAAGATCTGCCAAATCTTTTTTACCAAAGAAAGACAGCGGGATCTTGCGCAGTTTTTCTGCTAAAGTACGACGTCTGACACCGCTTTCTACATAAGTCGAATAGAAAGTAGACATATATTGAAACACTGTAGACGCAGCGATCAAAATCAGCACTACTATAATCGAAACCGTAAAAAATGGAATCTTTGCTCTCGGAACATCACCTTCCAGTAAATAGGACGCCAAGTAATACAAAAGTCCTACCGGAAGCATAAGGACAAGATTGGCAATAGTAACTGCAACAAAGGCACGTAACATATCTTTGGTACCTTTTTCGGATAATGCATATTTATGTTGTAATCTTTCGATCATGCTGTAACACCTCCTTTTCCTACCTGCCAGTTTACAGATCTGTTATACTCTTTCCACATATGTCCATAAACAGCATCTTTGGCAAGCAGTTCTTCGTGCGTGCCATGTTCGGCAACTTTGCCATCGGCAAGCACATAAATCTGATCTGCAGCCGTCACTGTTGACAGACGGTGGGCGATCATGATCACCGTCTTACCTTTGGAAAGTTTTTCAAATGCCTGCTGCACCAGTCGTTCATTGTCCGGATCTGCAAATGCTGTTGCCTCGTCTAAGATCAGGATCGGTGCATTTTTGAGAAATGCTCGTGCAATGGCTAAACGCTGGCTCTCGCCACCGGAAACATAAATTCCTTTGGAACCGATCATCGTATGTACGCCATCCGGGAACTTTTCAATAATATCCATACACTGTGCATCCTTTAACGCCTGCATGACTTCCTCGTCCGTTGCATCCGGGCGTCCCATGCGCACGTTATCCAAAATGCTCATCTTCAAAAGTCTGCTGTCCTGAAATACATAAGACACTTGATCCATCAACTCATCACCGCTTATATTTTTCACATTGACACCGCCCAGTTTGATAGCACCGGATTTCACATCCCAGAAACGGGCGATCAAAGAAGCTAATGTTGTCTTGCCTCCTCCCGATGGTCCGACCAAAGCGATATGCTCTCCGGACCGGATCTGCATACTCACACCATCCAAAGCCAGATTCTTTGTATTTGGATAAGCAAACTGAATGTTTTCTACGACAACCGAAGAATCTTTCGGAACGTTTACCTCATTTGTAGGAAGTGGCTGCATCTCCAAAATCGTATCCATTCTCATCAATGCATCCTCTACTAACATTTGCGACTCTCCGGCATATGCGATCTTCATCAAAGTCACCGTCAATATGGATGTGATCAAAATATAAAAGAATATGTTCAAGATAAATGTATCCGTCACTCCATGACCACTAAATAAATACGCTGCAATGATCAATGCCGCAAAGATTCCATTGGACGCTGTTGTAAAACATACCATCGGCAACATCATATTTTTGGTATATCCTAATGTCCATTTCTCATATTCATCAATAGCATGGCGAAAACGTCGGAAGGAAAAAATCGTTTGTCCAAACGTTTTTAACACCGGAACACCTCGCACGTACTCTACCGCTTCCGAAGACATTGATTCCAGCGCATTTTGATACTGTTTCATATCTTCTGCCATTTTCGGTCCCATCATAAAACTTCCCATGAGAATAAATGCCAATGCTGCCGGGATCAAACTAGCAATACCCAGTCGCCAGTCAAAGGCGATCATCATCACGAGCAAACCGATCGGTGTTGCAATAGACACTGCCTTATCCGGCAGATTGTGTGCTAAAAATGTTTCTGTCGCTGCACTTGATTCCATAACCACTTTACGAATCTTTCCACTGCCTTCGGATTCAACGAAACCAAGCGGCAGTTTCATAATATGCTGCATCAACTTGATACGCATATTGGCCTGCACGCGAAATGCCGCTTTGTGAGAACACATTAACGCTACGATATAAAATACCATCGCTAGCAGTGCAAAACCAACAGCCATCCAACCATATTGTTTCAAAGAAACCGCATTTTCGAAATGCGGACGTACCTCTAACACTTCCTTCAACATACGCCAGATCTCATAAAATGGCACCAGTGCAATGATCGCACTGACCGCTGCCAGCACAAGGGAAGCATAGGTAAAATACTTATGTCCTCCGGCATAGTCCATCAATCTTGACAATGCACTCTGTTTTTTCTTTTCCATTGAAAATTGTCCCTCCATTCTTGGTGTTTTGCTTTACTCGTGGCCGAGCACGGCTTTCCAGCCAGCAAAACGATATTGTTTTATGTTGTCCATAAACACCTTTGCTTCTTCAAAAGGCAGTTTATGTGACACGATCTCATAAATATACTGCCAACCGGTACGGCAAATCACATGGACAAAAAAATCCGTGATCTGTTCCGGACTCTTGGCATATTTATCGGCAAATGCTCGATAGTAGGTTTCTTCAATCTGCGCCAGCCGATCAAAATACTGCTCATACTCCGTTCCTGCCGATCTGCAAAAGATCAAGTAGAACACATCGAAATTCTGATAAATATATCGCAGCACCCCGTCAGTCCCCTCTTCTCCCGTCTCCATGGCACTGGAAGAGTCCTGTGTATCTGTTGCCTGATCCACACAAGTCAGATAATACTCCATCTGCCACCGGTCCAACGACAGCCGCAAATAACCCTGCCTTGTCTCCAAAACGCGTATAGATAGAATTGGTACTCACACCACTATCCGCCGAAATCCGCCGCAGGCTCGCCCCATGAAAACCATGTTCCATAAATTCCCGACGTGCACTGTCAAGAAGTGCTTCTGTAACTCCGGCTGATTCTTGTCTCATGTGATCCCTCCTTTTTCTTCTGCGCAATAATTATTTGGCCACACACTATGTTCTTTCTACCAAAATGCAAACATTCACTATTAAAATACTCTACGACACATCACAACAATATTTACGCAATAAAATAACAGTGTTATTGTAACACTGTTATTTTATGCTTTACAATATAGTTACTGATCAACTTTTCTCAATATCGTCATAACTTAATTATTATATTTTTACGGAAACGGCGCATTGAGCTTCCGATAGTCCTATTTCCAATATTTATACTTTACATGATATTTCTTGGCATATTTGTGCGCATAACTCCCCTTTTTCACATAAAGTGTAAGCTTTTTACAGCCTTTAAATGCATCTTTCTCTATTTTTTTCACAGATTTAGGCATCTTTATTTTTTTTAAGCTTCTACAATTTCCAAATGCTTTCGACCCCACCCTCCTTACTTTACTTGGTATATTAACTGATGTTAAATTACGACAATTGTAAAAAATTTGATTTTCTATATACTTCCAGTTTTTATTTATCTTAACCTGTCTTAGTGCTATACAATCTCTAAACAAATCATCTGTACACTCACTATTTTGTATTTTAGATAAATTTGCTGTTTTCAGCCGTCTACAGCCCCTAAATAAACCATTCGCCAGTACAACATTCTTATCAAATGAGACATTTTGTATTCCAGTATTCCCGCATAACATTTCACCAAAATCCAATTTGTAAAATCTTTCTTTAAACGGCAATACTCTTAATTTTTCACAATACTGAAATGTACGTAATCCTAACATTTTTAATGACTCTCCGCCACTTATTTTTTCCAATTTCCTGCACATATAAAATGCATCATTATCTATCTTTCTTACGTTTTTTCCAATATAAACTCTTTGTAATGACTTACACATCATAAATGCCTGACCTCCAATTACCTCTACACTATCAGGAATGGTCACTTCTTCTATATACGAATTTTGACTAAATGAATTGGCTGCCAATCTCCGGACAGGATGTCCATCTATCTCCGATGGAATAATCACTTTTTTGGACTTACTCCATGGCGAATTGTCGCTGAATCGTTCTATGCGAATCCCCTTTCCAGCCCCTATATATGTGTATTGATAACCTCCACTTACATAATACTTTTTCCACCCATCTGCATCATACATTTCAAGAGGTCTTGGCGTTGCTTGAATTTTCATCATTGTCTGTGTTGTTTCCAAAGCAACCTGATTATTGATGTGCTCTGCACCGGATACATCCTGCGCCGTTAATTGAAGTCCCATAATTGCAATAACAATAATACCACAAGCCAAAAACCACTTTTTCATAAAATTCACCCTCACCTTTCTAAAGTTTTCCGTTACATCTCTAGTACATCACAGATACCCACCCCAGTCAACAACTTCGATACCATCTTAAGAATTCTTAAGAATTGAATCTCATATGCCATCAATTAATCACTCAAATTTCGCACTTTCAAAATTATCTCACACGACCACATATTGCTTATTATGTCATAATACTTGCGCATGATTTCTGCGCATAATGGAGTTTCAAAGAAACTCCCAAGATAAGCACAATGTGCTTATTATGTCAATGATTATATTGTATTTTGCAGCCACAACATAGCGATTTCTGCCGGCAGAACAAGTCAGCTTGTTGGCTACAAAATAGCTATTATTTTTGTGACATAATAAGCAATATGTGACCAGACAGCAGCATTGGAAGTGTGAAGTTTGAGCTGACTGATAAATGAGAAAAGACCCCCGGGATTCCCCGGAGGTCTTAATACTCGAAAATATTGATAAGCCGAACTAATGTGCCAAGATGATCTTCTTTGGACATTTTTCAGCACATTTACCGCAGCCCGTACATTTAGACTGATCAATATGTGCAATGTTGTTCTCAACGGTAATTGCTTCCGCTTCACATTGTTTTGCACAAAGGCCACAGCCGATACAGCCCACTTCACAAACTGCCATCACTTTTGGTCCTTTATCCTGATTGGAACAGGATACCACTTTCGTAGCATCGTATGGAATCAGTTCGATCAAATGATTTGGACATTCCTCAGCACATTTGCCACAAGCAACGCACTTTTCTTTATCCACAACCGCAACGCCATGCTCAATATGAATCGCATCGAAGCCACACGCTGCAACACAAGAACCAAATCCCATACAGCCGTATGCACATGCTTTATCGCTGCGACCTGGAATTGCTGCAGCACTTCTGCAGTCAGAAATTCCATAATAGTTTGCTTTGACACTTGCCTTATCACAAGTACCTGCACACTTTACAAACGCAACTTTCTTTACGTCTTCACCGGCAGATACTCCCATGATCTCACCAATCTTATCAGCGACAGCCGGTCCACCTACCGGACAGCCATTAACCGGTGCTTCCCCTGCAGCAATCGCTGCTGCCATCGCATCACAACCGGCATAACCACAACCACCACAGTTAGCTCCCGGAAGAACATCACGGATCGCAATTGCCTTTTCATCGACCGGTACCTCAAATACATTGGCTGCCACACCAAGAAGTACGGCTATCAACAGACCGGTAATACCGATCACGGCTGCTGCTGTGAGGACGCCTGCTGCTGCAGATGCTAATACCACACTCTGTATCATATATTCGTCCCCCTTTCTACACCAATCCTGCGAAGCCGCAGAATGCAATTGCCATCAAACTTGCTGTTACTAACACGATTGGTGTTCCCTTAAATGCATTTGGAACATCATTATGCTCAATTCTCTCACGGATGCCTGCCATGATCACGATAGAGATCAGGAAACCAAATGCCGTGCAGAAACCACAAACAACACTCTCGATAAATCCATATCCATTAGAAATGTTTTTGATAGCAACACCGAGTACGGCACAGTTCGTTGTGATCAACGGCAAATATACACCGAGTGCTTCATACAATGCCGGCATAAACTTTTTGAGTGCCATCTCTACAAACTGTACTAATGCTGCAATGATCAAAATAAATGCAATCGTCTGCAAATACTCCAAACCAAGCGGCTCTAAAATACATTTCTGAACCGGGTAAGTGATAATACATGCGATCGTAATAACGAACGTTACTGCAGCTCCCATTCCGGCTGCTGTTTCAACTTTTTTGGAAACGCCCAGGAAAGGACAGATTCCAAGGAACTGGCTTAATACCACGTTACTGACTAACATGGATGAAATAACAATAACAAATAATTCTCCCATCTAATTAGTCCTCCTTTCCTTCGGATTTTTCCGCTGCAGCAGCTTCCTTTGCTTTGGCCTCTTTGGCTGCTTTCGCTTTGGCAGCAGCTTCCTTGGCTGCCTGCGCTTTCGCTGCCTTAGCCGCAACACGCTCTGCTTCTAAAATGCCTTTATTGGCAACACTTGCACAGCCTACACAGGATGCACAATTACCACCACAGGCAATGTCTGAATCATTCTCTACATTTGTCGCTGATGGCAGCTTCAATTTGTTCTGAATTGCTGTCAAAAATGCTAATACAAGGAATGCACCCGGCGCCAATACGAAAAACGTAATGTGATAATCGTCCGGAATAAATGTCTTTCCAAAGATTGCACCAGATCCTAAGATCTCACGGCAAATACCGATACAAGTAAGTCCGAATGTAAATCCAAGACCCATTCCAAGTCCATCGAACAAAGATGGAATCACTTTGTTCTTAGACGCATATGCCTCAGCACGACCTAAGATAATACAGTTTACTACGATAAGCGGAATGTACACACCCAAGGACTTATTCAAAGATGGGATGTACGCCTGTAATAACAACTGGATCAATGTTACAAAAGATGCAACAATAACGATGAATGCCGGAATACGCACTTTATCCGGAATCACTTTACGAAGCAGTGAGATAAATACATTGGATAACACAAGCACTGCTGTTGTCGTAAGTCCCATGCCCAATCCATTAATGGCGGATGTTGTTACCGCAAGGGTCGGACACATACCCAACATCATAACGAACGTAGGATTCTCCGTTATGATACCATTTTTTAATCGTTCTACACATGTATTCATGGGAACCCTCCTATTCTAATGATGAAATAAACTGAAATGCACCATCAATGGCTCTTGTAACTGCCTTACTGGTGATCGTTGCACTGGTGATCGCATTGATCGTACCATCTTTGGTACTGCCACTGCCATCTTTTACAACGTTCAGATCCTGTGATGCATTGGTGCCAATAAACTGTCCGTTGAACTCTTTGTCCGAAGATTTCTGTCCCAGACCCGGCGTCTCATTGGAACAATCGGTGATCTGAATGCCCTTGATCTCGCCCTTTTCGTCAATACCAAGTGCAATGCTTACTGCTCCACCGTAGCCCTTGCCGCTGCAAGAAACAACATAACCGGCATCTTTTCCATCTACCTTTGCTTTCAATGCTTCCGCAATTTCAACATCAGATAAGGAACCGAGAGCCTTCGAACTTACTTTGCCTGCCGCAAGGTCTTTATTGAACTTTTCCAATGACTTGTTAAGAGCACTGTCTTCCTCAAAAGATGCTCCCTGATAGACAGCTTCGTATGCTTCCTGTTTGTTCTTTTCCTCCTGCGCTGCGATCGGTTTTTTGGTGATCGTATAACCTGCACCGAGAAGCAGACCGGAGATCAATGTGATCATGAATAAGCAAATGGTGTCATGCACCAATGTGCTCTTCTTCTTAACTTCTTCTTTTTCTTTATTTGCCATCCTTGATACCCTCCTTTCCAAATGGAACCGGGATCGTTACTCTTTCGATCAATGGAACAAGCAGGTTACAGATAATGATCGCATAAGATACACCTTCTGCGGATGCACCAAAGACACGGAATACTCCGGTCAAAAGACCAAGCAGTACACCAAATATGATCTGTCCTTTCGGTGTGATCGGGCTTGTTACATAATCGGTTGCCATAAAGAATGCACCTAACAGCAATCCACCACCGCACAACTCTGCTGCAAGATAAGTAAGATCAAATCCTCTGCCGCCAAAGAGCAGGATAAAGATTGCAAATACTGCGATATAACATACCGGAATTCTCCAAGAAATGATCTTGCGGATCAACAAGTACGCAGCTCCGATCAACAGTGCGATCGCACAAGTCTCACCGATCGTACCTCCGGTACTTCCGATAAACATCTTTAAGAGGGAAGTTGCCTCCTGTGTCTTGCCATCACCGGATGCCAAGATCTTCTGAATAGAATCTGATCTGCTGCCTGCTTTAATGATCGCAAGCGGTGTAGCACCGGTGATTCCATCGTGTGCAAAACTTGTCATCTGTCCTGCAAAAGATACCATCAGGAAACATCTTGCACCAAGCGCAGGGTTCATGAAGTTCTGACCCAAACCACCAAACAACTGCTTTACAATAATAATTGCAAAAATACTTCCTAAGATCGCCATCCAGATCGGGAATGTCGGAGTCAGGTTCAATGCTAACAGCAAACCGGTAAGTACCGCACTTCCGTCATTAACGGTAAGCGGCAATTTCATACATTTCTGCCATATGTACTCGGACAAAAGGCAGGTTGCAATACAGACAGCGATCAAAACTGCTGCCCGAATACCAAAATTGTAAATGCCAAATATACTCGTCGGTATCAAGGCAAAGATCACATCCCACATGATACTTCTCGTAGACGACTTGTCACGCACATGCGGAGATGATGATATGTTTAATAAATTGCTCATATTAATCCTCCATTATTTGTAGTATGTACTCCTGAAACATCTGCCCAAGGCAATTCCGGGAGCTCATACATTATTTTTTGCGTCTCTGTGCTGCGACATACTGTCTTGCCTGCTTAAAGCTCTGTGTCAATGGACGCTTAGCAGGACATACATACGTACAACTGCCACATTCGTAGCACTCCATGCCATTTAACTTTACAAAAGTATCATAGTCTTTGTTCATAGCGGCTTCTGCCATCTTCTGTGGTACCAGATTGCCCGGACATGCCTCTACGCAGCGACCGCAGCGGATACATGGTGTCGGTTCATTCTCTGCTACCTCGTCTTTTGTCATTGCCAAAATAGAAGAAGACGTCTTAGTCACCGGAACATTCAGATCAAACATGGCAAATCCCATCATTGGACCACCGGAAATGATCTTCTTAGGCTCTTCCTTGAATCCATCTCCTTCTTCCACCAGTTCTGCATGACTGCATCCAATACGCACATCTACATTGATCGGAGTATTGAATGCCTCACCTGTCAATGTTACAACACGTGTGATCAGTGGCGTCTGTTTGCACACCGCACGATAAATTGCAATTACCGTGGATACATTATCCACAATACATCCTGCATCTGCCGGAAGTTTTGCAGAATAGATCTTGCGTCCGGTTGCAGCAGAAATCAGTGTACGCTCACCGCCCTGCGGATATTTCGTCTTTAACACCTTCACTTCAATGCGGTCTTCATCTTTGACAGCCTCCTGCATTTTAGCAATTGCCTCCGGCTTATTGTCCTCAATGCAGATGAGTCCTTTCGCCTTGTCAAAAATATGCAGGATCACTTTCAAACCGCCAACGATCTCTTCCGATCTTTCTAACATCTGTCTGTAGTCCGAAGTCAGATATGGCTCACACTCCGCACCATTGACCAGAATATAATCAATTTTATCCGGCTCTTTCGGCGCTAACTTTACATTGGTTGGGAATCCGGCACCGCCCATGCCGACTACACCAGCTTCCTTCACAATGTCGCGGATCTCATCAGCAGAAAGTTTCGTGTAATCACGATCCTCTCCCAATCCTTCAATTGCTGCATATTCTCCATCATTTTCGATGACAACACAAGTTGCCTGAGAACCATTGAGGAGCATTCTTGGCTCCACTGCCTTTACCGTTCCCGAAACAGAACTGCAGATATTCGCAGAAATGAATCCGCTTGCCTCTCCAATTTTCTGACCAACTAAAACTTTATCGCCCTTTGCGACAATTGGCGTTGCCGGTGCGCCAATGTGCTGGCCCATCGGAAATACCAGTTCTTTCTTAGGCTGTACAGTCTTGATCGGTAAGTCCTTGGATAAATCTTTTCCCTCGTAAGGGTGTACACCCCCACGAAATGTTGCTATACTCATTCCGTTTCTCCTTTCTGTTGATTTACCTTGGCATTTTTCCACATCTTATCATGCCAAAACTCACCCTTTATTGTAGCATTTGTACGAAAAAAGTCAATATTATCAGACATTTTTTATCAATAGTAGACAAGACTAACCTCAAGAACATATCAAAGCAATCCTTGGCGATGCGGCGCTACACAGCACCTTGATCCTATCAATCGGGTAGGATGTATACGGACAGACAGATCGTACTGTACGATTGCCACCCTTCGCGTAATGCTACTGGGCACACGCAAGACGTCGTTTTGACAAAGCCTTGAAGGCATTGCCAAAAGTAAAACTGCCAATGGGCTTACCTAGGTCAGACAAGCTGCCAGCGGAATGCAGAAAGTAACTTTAATGATATGCCACTCCTCAATAATTTATATATCGTCTGCTTCTTCCGAAAGTTCAAACTCTTCTTCATTTAGATTTTCATTTGTTAAAGAAAAAACTTCTTCTTGTTTTTGGCCTCTTTGATCTGTAATCGTATAGCGTCCCATTATTGCATGCGGACGCTTTGTTTTTTCCTGATAATAAGGTTCAATTTTAACATGTACATCATTACCGCTCTCTAATTCATCAGCCCAGGCATTTTCAAATGTTTTATATGCACTCCGATTTATAAAACGATTCTGTGCAATCAAATTATTTAATTCACCACTTCCACCAAAACGACTGCCAATCAAATGTCCCCCTTCGTCCGTATCACGCCGAAATTCCCCTCCTGCTTTTAATTGAGCAGAAGTATCTCTTACCCCCTGTCCCAAATGCAAATCTCCCTCCGCCAAAATAATTCTTTCCTCATCATCTTTTTCATATGAATATCCATTCATTTCATATGAATTTAGATCGTCTTTTTTTTTACATACTCATAAACCTCTGGGTCTTCCGCCTCCCCCATCTCCTCCCACTCGTCAAGCATTTGACTTAATTCATCAGAAATATCTTGTTCTTCATAATCTTCTCTGACATCGGGTTCCATATCTCCAACATCTTCATAGTCCTCTGAAATGTCGACTTCATCAGGGTAATATTCTGCAACCTCATCATAGTCAACATCACTTGCATCATACTCCATATCTGTAATACCAATCATATCATCCAACACTGGGGCATCTGCAACTTCACTACCGATATCATCAACATATTCCATATCACAACTCATATCATCCATTCTTCTCACTTCCTTTCATAAACAAGGTAATCAATTTAATTTTTTCCTTATCATCCATTTTATATAATCTATCATTCAACTGAAGTTTTCGAAACAATTTGATCCTTACACAAATAATAAATTCCCGATCATTCCCATATCCCATCGCTGCTATTTTTTTAGCAAAAAGAGATGGAATACTTAAAAACACACCTCTAACTGTTCTTTTCTTATCTGTATTCTTATATAATGCATCAACACAAACCGCATAGGCCTCGCTAGAAATATATTCTGCATCTGCCTTGATTCTATAATTACAACCATCACCATATAATCCACACAAATAACACTCTTTGTATGGACATAATAATTTTTGCTTATTATCCCAGTAATGCATCAATTTTCTAATCAAATCATTGTCTATACTTAATTTAATTTGTTTCTTTTCTCTTATATCCTCCGTCATCACAAGTTGCGGTTTATTAAATGCTGTAGAATAAACATACGCTTCACCAACTTGCAAACAGGAGAGAGTTTCTTCCATTTCTGCGTCCATATTGGTACTGTTAGCAATCAGTCTCCTTTCCGATGCCTCCACAAGACGAAACATAATTTTTGTGTCTGTGGCAGCAATGATATCATGAGTCACTTTTGACGGTGATTGATCCGCAATAATAACCCCCGTCCCATACGCCCTGATTTCTTTAAGCATCCTCTGTAACGAACTTACTGTTGATGATCCTGCAGAGATATCCGAATTATCCCCCCTTCCTTCCGGAGATAACAGAACATGTGCCTCATCAATCATCAAAACATTTTTGAGTCTGGTTCCTATACTTAAACTATTTATCTTGGTATATGCACAAACATCAACCAACAATAGCGCCATTATTAATGCTTTTTGCTCCATGTTTTCTATAGAATTTAGTTCTATAATGGTCGGTCTTAAAATTAAATCCTCAATAGGTATAGTATTGATTGAATCATAAATATTGCTATTCATATCAATTAAATTCATCAATCGCATTACACCTGCTGTTTCCAAATTTGATTTTACATCTTTGCTATAATTTGATGTTTGGAGCAACTTCTTAAACACTAAAATAAATTCGTGTAAGCCAAATATAGTAACATCACTGTCATCAGACGTACTGTAATCTTTCCACCCGTATTTCGTATAGCATTGTTGTATAGCGTTTTGGAATAATAAATCTAATGGTGATGGCATAGAAAAAGCAGCCATAAATGCACTTACCAAAACAGGTTTATATTGTTCCACCGTAATTCCTTTTAATGGGATAAACGGATTAATAATAAATGGAGAAACACTAACATTTCCCGGTGTAAAAATTTGTATATCTGGTAGTTGTTCTATCAATGCTCTATACTCTGTCTTAGTCGGTTCGACAATCAAAAACGGAATGTTTCTTTCAGCAAATTGCAGCATCAAATTAATAGAAAAGGTTGTTTTACCGGTTCCTGGCATTCCCACAATCAATACATGCTTTGACAGTATTCTTTCATCACAACCAATAGTAACCTTTTTCATATCTGATGATATTAATTGTCCAAACTTTATATTAGAATCACTAACGACCTCTTCTTTTAACTGTTCTCTTTGCTTTTTATATCTGGTTCCCTCAACACCTGACATATTTCCATCGTAAACCGGTAAACGAAAAAAGGAAATCAATTCTTCGATTGTCATCATCAACGGAAGCCGATACAAATAATTGGAGAGTGGAATGTATTTACGAATTTTCACATTTCTATATTTGTACATTAATAATGCACTTACATTCCATATATAGTTAGGAAATTCATTGATTATGCTACCAATACTTTTTGATATATCAACATAACTCGCTTCAAAACCACCAATATTACTGTCTCCACCTTGTAAAAGACTGATAATTTTGTTAGATAATACAGCGCAATCTTCTTTAGTTCCAAAAGTCAATATATTTGATAAAAACATAGGTGCATCCCGATTATCTTTGTAATAAGATAATACTTCAAAAGGTTCCTGAGCACATGAATCCTTTACAAGTTGTCCATTAACAGATATTCCTTTTGATAATCCTTCCAGTTCAGAACAATGTTGCACTAATATTGCGACTTCATTCTCATACAATTTTGTTGGTATTATGCTAAACGAAATACCACAGTTCTCCCTCTGACTCAAGGCATTGATCAAAGATGCCAGCCCCTCAGTATTATTTGATGGAATGATCTCTGTATAATAAAATGGACAAACACCGGATGGATTAATAACCACCTTTTCCTTTTTCTCCACAGCATATACCCGACTTTTTACATTCTGTCTCCAAAGATCATCGAAAGTCTGACGGCAATGTTCTGAGTCTTGATAAGAATATCCAAAATCCGATACTATATTTCGAATGTTATTTATAAGCATTTTAACGCACGATGCGGCTTCTGCACTGACGTTGTCTATCTTACGTACAACAATATAAATATGGATTTTCGAGATATATGATTGATTATCAACTTTCTCAGTCAACCAAATAATTTCATAAGCAACATTCTGATTTTCAAGTCTATACAACTCTCCTAAAACACTTTCAAAATCTGAAGTTGTGTCAGAGAAAGTAACAATTTCCAGCATATCAACTGCCAAGAAACGATTATCTGCTAATTCATACACCTGTGCCATACTTCATTAACCTCTCAATTCCTGTATATAATCCTCTAATTCTCTTATTTTATTTACGCATGTTTCATACGTGTATTTTTGTTTTCCCAAATCAGCAATACAAGATTCAATTTCCTGCTTTTTTAGGGCAATATCATCATATTCTTTTTGTTTCTTCCGCAACATTGGCTTTTTTGTGAGTGATTCAATACGCCAAACAACACCACGATAAAAAATTCCCCATAGACTAAAGATTACTACACCTGTGAACACACCATCCATTATGTTTTCTGTAACACAGATATACAACACCCAAACTATACATGCTATAAATGATAATCTGAAATCATGAGGTTTCGATAATTTCTCTATATTAGGTTTCAGTTCGTTCAGTTGCAACTGCAACATATCAGCCTGTTCTCTCTTCTGACTGATCTCCAGCGATACATCACTATATCCTGCAATCTGATTTTGATAATTATTTTTCTCTTCTTCTGCTTCACTTATTTTCAGTCGCTTATTCTGCTCCTGTAGTCTTCTTATATAGTCTTTCCACTCCTCCTGTATCATTTTTGCCTTATCTGGATTTGCAACAGTAATTGCATGTTGTACCATATTTTGCATCTCAGAAGCCAACTCATTGTCCAAACGAGTTAAACGCTCACTTTGTACATAAGGTACTCCCCACCAACCACGATAATCTTCCGGATATCTGTTTTGCATTTCAATGTATAATTCATATGCTTTTTGAGTTTCATTCAGTCTCATAAAGGTTTCCGCATTGGCTGCTAAACGGTTCACCTCAGATGTTTCCTCATTCGGGAGAATCCCATTCTTTCTTTTGCTGTTCTGAATAACGCGATTAACACCCTCTACCAGATATTCCACATAGCCTATTTTGTTCAAATCAAAAGACTGAAATGCTGAAAATTCCATTGGCATTTCATATGGAGACATATTCTTAAAACATGCAATCAGTGTTTTGTTCTTATTTTCTTTCTTTAATTCCAAAAAACGAGACCATTCGTTCTTTACCCAGGTAGAATTATAATATTCCGTTTTAGTTCCCAAAACAATCATTACCGTTGCACTCATCAATGCAGCATATATGTACGGTTCATACTCTTGTCCCAACTTACTTTCCAATGATTTTTTTGCAAAAAATGTGCGGTATCCCGCCTGCTCTAACGAGTTATAAATATTATATGCTATCATGCTGTCTTCTGTAGGCTCTCCATTTTCCATTTTATCTTTGTAACATATAAAAACATCATATGGCTTCTCCTCTTTAACAATTTTAATATACTTATTATAAATTTCGTCAATTTTTTTCGCTTCTTCTTGAAAAACATAAGATTCGTATATATCCGCATTTTGCAATGCTGCCTTATAATCCGGATCATCAAAAATAGAATGATCCTGTATTCTATGACATGTTGGCTTCCTTTCTCCCCCAATATCATTTACATACTCAATACCATATCGGCTTAAAACCATTCCCCAATGAGCCGCTGAATCTTTATAATCTTCTCGAAGTAAATCATCAAAAACAGATATTGCACCATCAAAATCCAGATTTTGTCTTAAAAACGTAGCACGATTAAATAAATTTTCTATTTTATCCTTATTTTTGGATACAATCATTTTCGAATCACAATACTTGCACGTTGCTATTGATGTACTTTCATCAAAATCAATATTTGCTCCGCATACTTCACACTTTAGTATCATAAGTACCTCCTCATTATAATAAATCCTTTAATTTTTCTCGTTCGATTTTGAACTCCTCGTCAGTGTATAATCCTTCCTGCCAAGCCATTTTCAAACGTCTTAACCTTTTCATATACTCTTCATCATCAACGTGATGTGTTTCATTGGATGTATTTTCTCCTGGTGTTTTCAAATGAATCATTCCCGGTATATCATCACTATCCTCGTTGACGTTGCTAGGGGTTACCTTTATATTTGCACTATCATTGTCTGAAATCGGTGTCATTAGACTACTTCCCTGAATTTCATTTCCAAAACTACCCATTGTCTGACTAATAAATGGTGCCATCCCCATTCCCATTCCAACTCCCATCATTGGTGCGCTACTTCTTCCAATTCCTTCATTAGCTGCCGCAATATCCATCACCCCAAATCCTCTTCGCTGATGTTCTGTCATATTAAGAGTTTTATTAGCAATACTTTGAGCGATTGCATCGCGCTTTTTTATTTCCTCATCTGCCATATGCTCCGTAATTCTGACATTTGCATTGATTGCAGCTTCTTTTATCCGATTTTTTTCTTCCAGATCCAAGAAAGTATTTTGAGACCACAAACGTTTATACATTTGATAATTAGGATCATCAGCAGATACATTGATATTATTCACGTATAGATCCACCAACGCTATTCCATATTCAAACATATAACTGGAAATTGCCTTTTTAAGTTGTTCTGCAATCCCCATTGGATTACTCTCAAGATTAAAAATCGAAGCATTTTCTTCTCTTAAAATTGCCGGAAGCCATTGTTTGATGCATGAAATTATAATCCCCTTAAAATATCTCATCATATGTTCTTGATCGAATTGCGTCTCCGTTCCAACCAATTTCAATAATATTTTTTTGGAATCTACTACTTTAATACTCATTTCACCGGACGTACTAATAGCAAATGGCGGCAAATTCATGCTTGGATCACTATATTTTATGTCTCCCACACCCCAATTAATTGCCATTTGTTCCGTCTTGTTTACAAAATATACTTCACAATGAAATTGCGATATTCCATCATTCGGCAAATTGATAAGCTTGTTTAAAATAGGTATATTTTTAGTATGCAACTTATATGATCCCGGTTGAAAGATATCCGTCAACTGACCATCTTTAAAAAAAGCTGCCTCTTGTGTTTCATGTACAATCAGGGTTGAATGAGTATTAAAATCTTCTCCTGGAAACTTCCATACGAATGTTCTATTATTTATTTCACCTTTTATTACGTCAAATATTTGCATATGTTCCTTGTATGATAATTATAAAATTAATTACCACACATTTCCTTTCTTTTAATATTGTGATTTAATATAATTCAGATACTTTGAACTTTTGTTTTTTCAGCAGCTTGACTACTCGACTGATATGTAATGACCTCTTGTCAAGTACAAATTAACAGAAATCACCACAAACT
>ENA-OWRJ01000270-OWRJ01000270.1-human-gut-metagenome-genome-assembly--contig:-NODE-270-length-76413-cov-5.178750_pt1 | contig 76413 bp, 63 predicted proteins | sample MGYA00248269_ERZ651897 | MGnify/ENA primary metagenome ERZ651897 (study PRJEB26924, sample SAMEA4378252) | human gut metagenome | biome: human gut; feature: human-associated habitat; material: faeces...
GGTGTACTATGCACATAAACGACATTGAAAACATTATGAATTATCTGTTTTCTGCCGCACTTAAAAAATGCGGAAACTTTGAGGACGCAGAGGACCTGACAAGTGAAGCGCTGCTTGCGGCACTGAAATATCCAAATGAAATAAATGATATGAAAAAGTGGTTATCGTCGGTGCTGAACCATAAGTATTATGATATGCTGCGGAGAAAATACAAGCTGCCGACAATAAGTATAAACCTTGTTTCCGAAGACATTCCGGAGCCTGAAGAGGAGCAGGAAGATGTGCCGAGTGCCGAGGAAATTCGCCGTGAAGTTGCGTTTCTGTCGGGAAAGTACCGTGAGGTGATCGTCCGACACTACCTTAACGGCGAAAAGGTACAGAGCATTGCGAATAAGCTTGGCATTCCAAAAGGAACGGTGCTGTCAAGGCTGTCCACAGGCAGAGAGCAGATGAGGAAAGGATTTGATTCTATGGAACGTTACGAAAAGCAAAGCTATCAGCCCGAACGGCTTGAGATCACCTGCAACGGCTGTATGGGGCTTAATGGTGAGCCATGCTCATTAGTTGAGGATGATATATTAAAGCAAAATATCCTTATCGCTGCCTATCAAAAGCCTGTTACTTGCGTTGAGATTGCCCTTGCTCTCGGTATCCCTACGGCGTATATAGAAAATGCTGTCAATGGCCTTGTAAGCTCCGAGCTTATGCAAAGAAAGGGAGATAAGGTCTTTACGGATTTTATGATAATTACTCCCGAACAGGTTTTAAAAGGTCTTGATGTTCAGATTGAATTTTCAAAAAGACATTATAATGTAATATGGAACCTTATAAGTAGATTTATTGCGGAGATCAAGGAGATGACGAAGAATTTATATCTTGCGGAAAATGAGCAGCGCAAGCTGGAATACTTTTTCGTTCTGCATCTGTTCTCAACCGGGACCTATCAGGCGGTACAGCGTATAGTACCGTCAAAGGAGGTATTTCCTCTTCGTCCGGACGGTGGAAAATGGATAGCATTCGGAAACCAATATCCACTTGACTTTGATTTTGAAAATTACAGATTTTCAAAATATTGTTATGGCGGAGAAAGATGTTCATACGAAGAAAACTTTTTCAGCTCTAAGTCCGTTGACCTACATATCTATGACGCACAGCCTGACCTTAACAAATATCAGCACGGTGAAAAAATGCTGGACGATGAAATATTTATGAAAATGCTGTATGTCATTTACAAGGGCATACCGTTCAACTATACAGGCATTGACCCTATGTATCTGAGTCGTATTCCACACCTTGTTGAATGTCGGATACTACGCATGAAAAATGATACGCCTAAGCTTGATATCCCTGTAATTTCAAGGCAGAAATATACCGAGCTGGACAAGCTGCGGATAAGGAAAATCTATGAATTTGCAGATATGTTTGAGCCTCTTCTTCGTGAAATAATGCCCGAGCTGAAAATTGATGTGCCGAAGCACCTTGAAGGTCGTGTGGCGGAATCCAGAAAATACAAATGCTATGCTTTTCCCATGGCGATCATCAAAGAAGCAATGGAAAAGGGCGATTTCTACTCCGAAAACTGTACGCCGCCTATGGTTATGGTGATCGAAGAATAGCATTATTGCATGACGAAAGGCAGTAAAATTTTGGACAGCTCAATAAATTAGCCGCTAAAAAAGGCTTACATCTTCCTTTTGAGATAAGATGTAAGCCTTTTGCATTGTATAAACAATGGGATTTTTTTATCTATCCCGCCATAACCATATATAATATATGATATCCGAAGTGCATTTTGTGCAACATCAACATCAAGCTAACCATAATAGCCCAAATTATATGTGCACATCTACAAAAGAATTGTATTCCTATTGACAAACAGGAATTTATGTTGTATAGTAATATTACACTAATCATATAGATTAAGTATGATATTGAGAGGCGACGTTATGAAGCATATATTTTCCGCTGACGGCGGCATCGCACGATGCTGAAGCTGATAAGCTCACACCGTTTCAGAATCAAATAATTTAAAACTAAAAATACTAAATATAATTTAAATGATTTTTCAGGAGGAATTTATTATGTCAAAGGTTTATAAGAGCGCACTTGAACTCATCGGTAAGACTCCCCTCGTTGAGGTTACAAACATTGAAAAGGAACTTGGTCTTGAGGCTAAGGTTCTCGTTAAGCTTGAATATCTCAATCCCGCAGGAAGCGTTAAGGACAGAATCGCAAAGCACATGATCGAAGTTGCTGAGGAAAAGGGTCTTCTCAAGCCCGGTTCCGTAATCATTGAGCCTACTTCCGGCAACACAGGTATCGGTCTTGCCGCAATCGCAGCTGCCAAGGGCTACAGAACCATTCTCACAATGCCCGAAACAATGAGCGTTGAGCGCAGAAATATCCTTAAGGCTTACGGTGCAGAGATCGTTCTTACCGAGGGCGCAAAGGGCATGAAGGGCGCTATTGCAAAGGCTGATGAGCTTGCAAAGGAGATCCCCAACAGCTTTATCCCCGGTCAGTTCGTTAACCCCGCTAACCCCGAGATGCACTTTGAGACCACAGGTCCCGAGATCTGGGAAGATACCGATGGTCAGGTTGATTACTTCACCGCAGGCGTTGGTACAGGCGGAACCGTTACAGGCGTAGGCAAGTTTCTTAAGTCCAAGAACCCCAACGTTAAGGTTGCAGCTATCGAGCCTTCCGACTCTCCCGTTCTTTCCCAGGGCAGAGCAGGCTCTCACAAGATCCAGGGTATCGGCGCCGGCTTCGTTCCCGACACTCTTGATACCTCCGTATATGACGAGGTAATGCCTATCACCAACGAGGACGCATTTGCTACCGCAAAGCTCCTTGCTAAGAAGGAAGGTATCCTTGTAGGTATCTCTTCCGGTGCTTCCCTCTACGCAGCTATCCAGATCGCTAAGCGTCCCGAGGCAAAGGGCAAGACCATTGTTGCTCTCCTCCCCGACAGCGGCGACAGATACTACTCCACTCCTCTCTTCGCCGAATAAGATATTGCCATAAAAGTCTTCTATAATATAAATCGGCTGCCTCATATGTGAGTATGAGGCAGCCGATTTTTGTGTAAGGGTGTAAACTTTTTCTTATATGGTCACTTCACAAACTGCCACTCATCAAACTCGGCATTCTGAGAAATAACAAAATAAATATCATGCTCTCCGCTTATCTTCTTTTTGAGCTTGGTGCAGACAATTTTCATATCCTTGCTGTCAAACTCGGCTGCACCAACAAGCGTATCTTTTCCGTCAAGATACACCTCTATCCTGCCCTTGCCCTTTGCTTTTACCGCAAATGAGGACGCTCCGCTGCCGAAATCCGCTCCCTTTACCCATACAACAGCAGCCTTGCCGCCGTCAGCAGAAGATGAAACGGTCATATTTCCGGCAACGTCCGTGTTGTTATAGGAAACATCTGCTGAGGAAAAGGCGGTCTCTGCCTGATTTACGGCAAATGGGTCAAGAGGCTTTATCTGCTCTGCACCGTTCTTGTCTGCATTCACTCTGCCGATGGTAACAGTCTCCTCATCGACCACAGCCTCATTTACGCACAGGCTTCTGAAGCCGCCCTCTGTGCCCAGCGCTTTCTGTGGGAAAAGCGAATGATAAAACAAATAATATCTGTCCTTATATTTCTGGAGATGAGTATGGTTGTTGCTGTACTCCATTCCCGCTTCTCCGGGATTTTTGAAGTAATAGTCACGATACTCCCAGCTGTCGGGATCAAGAGGGGTCTTGGTGGTCAGATACGCCATACTGCACGCAGGCGCACGATCAGTCTTGGGATAACCCCATTTAAGGTGGGGGCTCCAGTCGTTGTTATATGTATAGACATATGTTCCGTTGATGAAATTCAGCTCGCTTGCCTCAAAATGATACGACGAGGGTATCTTCTTGATATCGCTGTCCAGGGATATCATATCGCTGCCCAGTCGGACAATTCTTGCGCTGTCCTCTCCGCCGCCGAAGGAGAGCCAGCCTGTGCCCTCATCGTCGATGACAACGCCCGGGTCAAAGGGAGTTTTGCAGCCGTCCAGACCCTTTGTATTCCCGTCAATGATAGACTTGCCCAGAGGGTCAGTCCATGGCCCTGTGGGAGAATCTGCGGTAAGCACTCCCACTCCCCAGCCGCTGTTTGAATAGTAAAGGTAAAAATGCGTCTTGCCGTCCTCCTCAACTCTCGATACCACTGACGGTGCCCATGAAGCTATTGCCCACGGGGATATCTCACCAACGTCGATAGTGCCGTGATATGTCCAGTTTACCATATCATCGGTGGAAAGCATGACCAGTGACTTTATATGCTCATATGTATTGCTGCCCTCGGCACCCACAGCCTCATACTGCTGCTGGTCGTTGGTGCCGTAAACATACAGCCTGCCCTCATATTCCACAGCCGTAGGGTCGGCGCAGAAAATATTGGAGATAAGGGGATTTCCCGTAGTTTTGGTGATATTGTCGGTAACGGCGGTTATCTTTACTCCCTTGGAAGCAGATTTTATCTTCTCCCCCTCCATCGTAACGGAAGAGATATCCGCATCACCGCAGGAACACATCACCATCGCTGCTGCAGCCGCAAACAGTATCGCAGGTAATTTTTTCATAAAAGCTCTCCTTTCGCTGTATATTTGCATATTTTTATTATACCATACATAATTCATTTTTTCAATATCTTTATATGCTGTATCCGATGACCTTTTGTGCAGGAAACGATAGATGACCGATTTTCATCTTTTTTTCGACTTTTTTTGAAATATCACTTGAAATCAACGGAAAAATTTTGTATAATAAATATGTGTTATGTGTATTGTATTTCAGATAGAAAGGACGTGACAAAGATATATGGTAAACATCATAGTTTGCGACGACGAGGCGGTGTTTCTTGATATCATTTCCGATGAAGCAAACAGGGTGATGTCAAAGCATAACCTTGAATATCAGTGTATAAAATTCAAGAGCAGCAGCGATTTTGTGGAGCTTATCGACAAGGGCGAGACTGTTCCCCATATCGTTTTCCTTGATATAGATATGCCTGAAATCGACGGCAAGCAGGTCGCATTAAAACTGAAAAAAGCATATCCCAACTGCCAGCTTATCTTCTTCACCTCCCACGAGGACGAGATAGTCAATGCCTTCGATTATAACGCCAACGGCTTTCTCTCAAAATACAATCTTGCGGAAAAGTTTGAGGATAACATCATAAGAGTTCTTGGCAACATCAATGCCAGCGAGCCTGATTACGTCCAGCTCTGCGTGTTCACATCGGACAATCGCTGCGAGCGTGTGAACTACGATTATTCCCGCATCGCCTATCTGGAATGTATCATGAAAAAGGCATACCTCAACACCGTTGATGGCGGCTGCTACAGGATAAAATGCGGTCTGTGGCGTGAAATAATCCAGAAATTCGACAAACTGCCTTTCGCCGTTCCTCATCAGAACTACATTGTCAATATGAACTGCATTTCAAGAATTACAGGTGAAGAGCTTTATATAGATCAGCTTAACAAACAGATATCCGTCAGCAAGCACAGACGTAAGGATTTTTTAAAGAGATACTCTGATTATTCTATGTCTAAGGGGCGTACTGATTAAAAATGCTATACCTTTTCACCGTAATGGAAGCTGTTATAATCGTTATAATGTTTCTCATTATGTTCAGGACCCGCTTCAAGGGGTTAAAAGCGGTCCTCAGTCTTATTCTCGGAACAGCAGCTGCAAGTGCATTCACGATACTTGTAATAAACCTGCCGCTGCACATCAAAACTACTCTTACAGTTGCGGCATATACAATAGCCTGCTTATGTGTTTTTGATATCAAATGGCAAAACTCGCTTATGATATCATTGCTTGGCTGCTATGAGCTTATAGCCTGCGATATCATATCGGCAAACCTTATCGCAGCTGCGGCAAGCACGCCGATGATGTCTGTCGTTACACCCGATTCCATTATATATCTGGTGCTGGGAATAATCTCCAAGCTGTTTGCCATGGCGGTAGTTATTTGCAGTGCATTTTTCCTGCGTAAGCTTGATTTCAACGTTCCTCTGAAATACAGCATCATACTTAATATCATACTTCTGCTGCTTTCATTTGCAAATCTGTTCTTCGGTCAGATAACCTCAAGCGTTATCACAGCACTGGACCATCTTCAGGTCGTTGTAATGTGCTCATCATATATGATAGTTATGATACTGGTGCTGGTTCTGTTCTTTAACCTTTGCAAATACTTCTCCACAGAGGCAGAACTCAGCTACTCCAACCTGAAAAATGATTTTCTTGAGCAGCAGCTTGAACAGCAGAAGTCTGCCGAAAAAAGCATACGCACCATAAAGCACGATATGCTCAATCATCTTTCCGCCCTTGATTATCTTAACAAAAGCGGCGAAACAGAACGCTTTGACAGCTATATGAAAACACTCATCTCCCGCACCTCCGTTCCTTTCAGGAACAATATAACAGGTATTCAGATGCTTGATGCCATTCTTTCGCTCAAATATCAGGTGGCAAAGGATAACGATGCTTCAATAAAGGTAAATTCCACAGGCGTAAAGCATTATCCCGATGTAAGCGAATACTGCCTCAGCTCCATATTTGCAAATCTGCTGGACAATGCCATTGAGGGCGCAGGCAGCGCAGATGAAAATGACAGGGAAATAACAGTCGATATCACCGAAAATGCAGGCTGCCTGAACGTAAGGATAACAAATCACTACAACGAGAACGCCCAGAACGATATAATTGCCGCAGGCAAGGAGCATATCCACAAGGGTCTGGGCATAAGCATTGCAAAGAATGCCGCAGAGGAGAACAAGGGTATGTTTGAATACACTGCGGAAAACGGAATTTTCACCGCAATGGTAGTTCTGCCTGTAAGCGAAAAAACAATAGGTTAAAAGTTAAAAGCTGCTGCACCGATTCGGCACAGCAGCTTTTTCAGTCGTATATAAAGCTTCCCGTAAAGAAATCCGATTCGTCAGCGGGCGGCTCGGTCTCGGAGGGGATAGTGACAGTCTCTTCCGTCTCTGTGGTCTCTTCCGTTACGGAAGCGGTCTCGGAAGATATTTCCTCGGAAATATCGGCAGATACATCTGAGGTCTCGGGCAGCTCTTCCGTTTCGGTAACGACCGCCGCAGTCTCAGTCACTGCCTCGGCACTGTCGGGGATGATCACTATCGCCTGAGAATACATCTGCTTGAAGCGTATCTCAAATTTATCGATATTGTAGTCGATAATGCCTTTCATGGGGTCATTGAGGGTAACGGTAGAATTTGCGATGTTAAAGCCTGCCAGCACAAAGCAGTGCTCGTTCAGGTACCAGTCCAGCTTTTCGCCTGTGGCATTGTCGTACCATGTTTCGTAATACTCAGGCTCTATCATGCCATCGGTTGCCCAGCAGAGAACGGGCGTGCCTGCGATAAGATATTCGTACAATGTATCAGGGTGGCAGCCGGATATGTTTTTCACCGTATATCCCCCGCCGTGAGCTGATATGTACTTGTTTGCCGCCTTTTCAATGGCGGGCGAAAAACAGCCGTAGCCTCTTGAAAAAGGGTCGCCTATGAAATAATCGAAAAAGCTGTCTTTGTAAAGCTTCCCATCAGCTGTGCGGGCATTGCCCCATGAGGTGGGAAGATAATTTTTTGCCATGTCGGTCTTTTCTGCGTCAAATCCATAGTGGCGCAGAAGAGTTGTAAGTGCGGTTATCTCGCAGCCCACAGGCAGCTCGGGGTTTTGCAGGATATTTTCCATATCAATGTAAACGGAGTTGCTGTCATAATCCTTGCGCTGACGGCTGGTGATTATGGTGCGTGACACTGATGTTACCGTGGTTTCGGCAGCCTCTTCCGCCGCTTCTTCGGGAGCTTCGGGATAATCGGCAGTCTCCTCGGGGAGCACCTCCGTCTCCGTCTCTTCCTCGGGATACTCCTCAAATTCAATGTCATGGCCGTACCTTGCATCAGTCTCCTCAGGCTCGGAAATAACGTCCGTCTGAGTGCGGTACTCCTCGGGCATGGTGTTAACCGTCTCCACCGAATCGGGATCACCCTTTTTTATAAGCACAAGGCTTACTATTATCACGGTGGCAAAGAATACGAATACTCCCGCCCGTGCAAAAGTTCTCTTCATCTGATCTTTCCTTTTCCTGCGCATATCATCTGCGCAGCTTTTGCCTTGCTGTCTTGTTTTCGTACATATTTGCGTCAGCCTTATGCACCACATCTTCTATTGTCATATCAGCCGTAAGCTCTGCACAGCAGCCGCCTATGCTGGCGGATATCTCATAGGGCTTGCACGAGGTCTTGTTTTCCTCGGCAATAGCGCTTGTGAACTTGTTTATCCTTGCAAGCATATCCGCTCCGCAATAATCACCCACGCCGATAATGTAAAACTCGTCTCCGCCTGCCCTTACGCATATCTCATCGTTTCGGGTAATGAGACGGGCAGCGGTGGCGATAGCGTTGATGCCGTAGTCCCCCTCGGAATGACCATAGTGGTCATTAACATATTTAAGTCCGTCCATGTCGATAACAAACGCAAGGCAGGTATCGGCACCGGGGCGCTCCAGCATTTCCCTGAGCTTAATTTCCATTCCACGCCTGTTGTACAGACCTGTCATAGCGTCTCTCTGAGAAAAGGCGGTAAGGCGGCTTCTCACACGGGTTAGCTCTATGGCATTGTTCACATTTCTTATCCAGTTCCTGAAAACAATACCTATCTTGGTCTTGCTTTCCAGCGAACATTGAAGCACTCCGTAGCCAAAGGTATGCTCACTGAAGTGAACGGGGGCAAAGTAGTAAACAGACGGCTTGTCATGCTCTCTCCACAGGTCGGGCAGCATTAGCTTTGTATCAAAGGAAGTGGAATCGACGTCCATAAATGTACCCTTTGTAACGCTATCGCCGTAAATGGCATGAAGCATAAGCTTCATTTTTTCCGGATAGCCGCTTATTATCTGCTTGTCGGTATCCAGCCAGTCCTCATCGAGGCAGAGGTAAAAATTCTCATAGGGCGATATAAGATATGTAGCCTTGAATATCTCGCCCAGACATTCATCGGGCGATTCAACAGCAGTAAGATTTTCAAACATATAGCTTTCGACAAGTCTGCCGATATCCACGGAGAAGTTGATATCTTTTCTGCCGAAATTCTCATTAACATTATAAATCAGGCTGTTGATGGAATCCTTGACGTGCTCCACGTTCTCATGGCAGCCGCAGCTGCTGCCGATGAACAGACCCTTTTCAAACTCCCACTTTTCATTGGGGTCGGGTCCCACATTCTCGATAAGCTCATGGAGCCTTGCCACAGCCTTCTGCGCAGCCTGAGCCGCCGCAGGCACATATGACGTGATGGAGGGAGTATTGATGGCACTTTCGGGAACGCAGTCAAAGCCTGTGATTATTATATCCTCAGGCACTCTTATGCCATTTTCCATGAGCCTGTTTGCAAGACCCATAGCCATATGGTCGCTTATGGATATCACAGCTTCGGGCTTGGGTATCTCTCCCGAAATGATCTTATCCCCCAGAGCCTCGCCGCCTGTGTACCAGAAATCGCCGTAAAATACCTTGCTCTCGTCAAAGAGGATATTGTGAGCGGCATAGGTGTCCTTTATTCCTTCAAGTCTTTCGTCCGTAACATAATAGTCCTTCATACCCGCAAGGATAACAATGTCCCTGCAGCCGTGCACACCTACGATATGCTCGGTTATATCTGCCATTGCGGAACGGTCATCGGTGCATATCATCTCAAAGCCGCCCATGGGCAGATCAAGGGTCACAGCAGGCTTGCCGCTTTCCTTTATGCGCTGCACAAGGCGGTCGGTCTGCTCCTTGTTTCCCTCTGTATCATAAGTAAGTGGAGTAAGGATAACACCGTCCAACTTATCAAAATCTGCCAGATTGAAAATATTAAGCTCGCCCAGCAGATAATTTCTGTAATAATGCTTGGCATTTACCAGCGGACAGAACACTGCAACATCATATCCGTACATATCGCATCTGCTGAAAACACCGTTCATTACACGCTGCTGATATATTGATTCGGGATTTACTATAATAAGCCCTATTTTCTTTCTTTCAGTCATAAACTGTCTCCTTCTGATGCCTGAAACGACCGGTTTAACGCAAAACGTACAATTAAATATATTTTACCCTAAAAAAGCACATTATATATGAACATTTTTACCGTTTTTGATAAATTTACATACAAATTTTACTCTCATCTTTATTGACTTTCATTTGCATTTCAAGATATATAACAAGCCCATTATATATTTTCTCCAAGCGCATTATTTTTATATGTAGCTTTTGCACAAAGTCAGCATAAAAAACCCGTTAATGATAGACATATTTTGAGAATTTTCGACGTTAAAAAATATCGCTTGAATGTTAATATATATTATGCTATAATTCATATCGTTGTATTTAAGGACATTGTAATTAGGGATGGAAGGGTATAAGATGAGAAAGGATGTATGGTCATGGAGGATTACAGCTATTTAATTTCTATCGCACTGATACTGCTCAGCACAAAGGTTCTGGGTCTTTTTTCAAAGGTAGTGCGTCTCCCCCAGGTAGTAGGTGCGCTGCTTGCGGGCATTATTCTTGGACCTGCCTGTCTTGGCATAGTCCACTCAACGGAGATGCTCAGCAATCTCTCTGAGATAGGCGTTATCGTACTTATGTTCGCAGCAGGTCTTGAGACCGACATCGACGAGTTAAAGCGCTCGGGCAAGGCTTCTTTCCTTATCGCCCTCATAGGCGTTCTGGTTCCTCTGGCAGGCGGTGCGGCAGTTGCTTACTTCTTTAACGACAGCACCGATTCCAACGTTATGCTCCAGAATATCTTCATCGGCATCATTCTCACAGCTACTTCCGTAAGTATCACTGTTGAGACACTGAAAGAAATGGGCAAGCTTTCCACCCGTGCAGGCAACGCAATACTGGGTGCGGCTATCATTGATGATATCCTTGGCATCATCGCCCTTACAGTAGTTATAAGCATGGCTGACGAAAGCGTAAACATCGGCATCGTGCTGCTTAAGATCCTTGGCTTCTTCGCATTCACATTTGTTGCTGCTGTGGGCTACCACTACGCATTCAAGAAGTGGACAGACAACAGTGCTGTAAAGCTCAGAAGATATGTTGTTATCAGCTTTGTTTTCTGCCTCGTTCTTGCATACTGCGCAGAGGTATTCTTCGGAGTTGCCGATATCACAGGCGCATTCTTCGCAGGTCTTGCTCTTTCGGGCACAAAGAAATCCGAGTACATCTCCAAGAGATTTGATACACTTTCTTACCTGCTACTCTCCCCTATCTTCTTCGCAGGAATCGGTCTTAAGGTCGAGCTTCCAAAGATGAACGGCGAGATCGTTCTCTTCACAGTTCTTCTCTGTGTTGTGGCTGCACTTACAAAGGTAGTCGGCTGCGGACTGGGCGCAAAGATATGCAAATATACCTCTAAGGAATCCCTCCAGATAGGCGTGGGCATGATATCACGAGGCGAGGTGGCACTTATCGTTGCCAACAAGGGCGAGGCTGTGGGACTTATGTCCGACAAGTTCTTTGCTCCCGTTATCATAATGGTAGTGTTCACCACAGTGGTAACTCCCGTTCTGCTGAAGCTTGTTTTCAAGGACAAGACAAGCGAGCCTGAGACAAAGCCCGAGGCTCAGACAGTCTGATAATTAAAATAAATTGCGGCAAATTCCGCCTGTTTATCGGCAGGCGGAATTTTTTGTATATACGCAGGAAAGGAATAATTATGAGAAAAACATTCAACGCACTTGATATTTCAAGAAAGGTCATTGCCTCCCGTATCCATGAGGGGGATATCTGCATAGATGCTACCGCAGGCAGAGGAAACGACACCGCATATCTCTGCGGGCTTGCAGGTGAAAGCGGAAAGATCATCGCCTTTGATATCCAGCAGGAAGCCATTGACAGCACCGCAAAGCTCCTTGAAGAAAAGGGGCTTTCAAGCCGTGCGGAGCTTATCCTCGGCAGCCACACACAGATGGACAGCTATGCGGAGGAGGGCACAGTTTCCTGCATCACCTTCAACTTTGGCTGGCTCCCCGGCGGCGACCACACCGTACACACCATGAAGGACACCAGCATTGAAGCGGTGAAAAAAGCTCTTCGGCTCCTAAAGCAGGGCGGACTTATCTCCATGATACTTTATTACGGCAGGGACACGGGCTTTGAGGAAAAGGAAGCTCTCCTTGAATTTGTAAAGACCATCGACAGCGCCGAATATTCCGTTATTACCGTGGATTTCTCCAACCGCCCCAACTGTCCTCCTATACCCATATTTATTCTTCGTGAATGATGTAACATTTTGCCCTGTAGGATTGTATATCAAGTGAAGGACAATTTTGGGGGGTAAAAAAATGAAACACAAAATATTATCATCACTTGCGGCAATATCTCTTGCACTTTTACTCTGCTCCTGCGGAAATAACGACGACGAGCCGAAAAACACGGAGCCGACAGACGCTATCACAACGGCAATATCATTCACGGAAGCTCCGGCAGATACAGCACAGACCTCAGATACGGCATCGGAATATGACGAGCTTTTAGCGGTTTCGGAAGAGCTTGACTCGCTGAGAACAAGCTACAGCAAGCTTACCATCGGGCTTTATTTTGCCGGAAACAGGGACGGCGACAACTACGACGGTACCCTTGCAATAAAGGTACAGCTGGGCAAATTAAAGCCGTCTGTCTGCATAATTTATGATAACGAAAGCTTTACCATGTCTGCTCCCGAGGCAGACCCCAACGCCCAAAGCCTTTCGGAAAACGGTTTTCTGGTATTGAACCCGGATCAAATGCTTATTTTCCAAAGAGTGGTTGACGGAAAGACTTATCTGCGTCTCTTTGAGATAGAAAAGAACAAGGATATAATCCCCATAACCATTACACCCGATGAGGATTATTCAGATATTATCCTGAATGATAGTGAATTTATTTCGGAAAATTTTTCGTTCAGCACCAATCAATATAAAAATTTCAGTGACAATACCGTATATGGCGATGATCTTAATGACTATGCGCTTTGCTGCTATGACTATGGGGAAAGCAGATATATCGAATGGCTTGTTGACCTTTATTCGGACACCGCTCAGATAAGCGGCAGCCTTGATTATCACGCTGATAACGATATCGCCGCTGCACTGGAAAAGGCTAAGAGCGCCCTTTATATGGCTCACGGCTATGAGAATAGCTTTGACAATACATATGAAGAATATCTCACATATATCGGAAATGACGAAGAACTGGAAGAGGGATACTACAGAATATCTCCCGAGTTTGCAGACAGCCGTGAAGAGCTTATTGCACGGCTCAGTGAACCATTAACGGAAACATGTGCAGCTATGGAAAGAATTACCGAGGAGCAACTGTTCGGCGGCGATCATTCTATTTTCAGGGAAGATGAATACGGGCTTATTTACGCAGCTGCCTACAGGGGTGTGCCGACCCGATATATGTATGATACGGTAAGAGTACTGACTTCCGATGAAAGCACCGCCCACGCCGTAGCCCTCGGCCACACTCTCGACTCTACAGCAATGAGTGATTTTTATTTTTCACGGGAAAACGGGGAGTGGAAGCTCGACTATGGGAAATCTCTATCCGATGATACCGCCGGCAGCTATTTTGGAAATCACAGTCAATATGCCTTCGACCAGCAGTGGCTTTACCTTTTCGCTTACTTTGACCCTTTCAGGATAAATGCAGGTGAGGAATTTACGCTGAAAATGTCTGCCATACACTCGGGCAGCGGCGTATCACTGGCTGAAACAAAGGACGGAGAGCTTATTTTCTGCCGCTTTATAAAGGCCGAGGACTTTGACATGAACGATATTGCAGAGCTTTATGCCGAAGATCCGCCATTGCAAAGGATCACTGCGGATACATACGAAAAGGAATTTACTTATAATCTGCCGGAAAGCGGGAAATATATTTTCATTGCCAAATGCAGATATGTTTCCGACAACGGTGAAACGACGGATATTATATCAGGTCCGCAGATAGTTCATGTTAAATAGTTCTGAGTATTAAGGAGGAAGGGCATATGAAGTCAAAAACATCATCACTTGCGGCAATATCTCTTGCACTTTTACTCTGTTCCTGCGGAAATAACGACGACGAACCGAAAAACACGGAGCCGACAGACGCTATCACAACGGCAATATCATTCACGGAAGCTCCCGCCGAAACATCAGCGGAAGAAGCTGAGACAGTATTTACCGATTCGCCTGCCGATACCCTCCTTGTATCAAATGCACAAATGCTTGACACAATGGCGTACAACGGAGAAAAACTCATGCGCCTTTACTTTCTTGGGGATAAAAACGGTGACACATGGCGCGGCTCTCTTTTCCTGCGTGACGAAACTCCCGATCGAAAACACATCATATATTACATTTTCAGGGACGAGACATTTGATGCTCTCACACCGCCCGCAGGCAGTGAAGATGAATATATGACCGTATCAGACAATGGTTTTCTCCATATGGCACGGGACGATATCTTGGTATTCAGGCGCATGATAAACGGCAGGAACACCCTCAGGCTCTATGTTGTTTCCGAAAGCGGCGAGATCACTCCAATAAGCATCATACCCGACGATGACTGCAAGGATATGTTCAACAGCGAATACGAGTTCTGCGCCGATAACTTTTATGCCAATTTCAACACCTATATCCACTATGGCACCCTTAAAAACGATGCAGAAAATTATATCAACGATAACTATGCCTACGGCTGCTATTCTTATACCGAGGATAAATATATAGAATATGCGGTCAACCCTCACATTTATAAAATGGCGATAACAGGCAGTATTCCGCTCACATCGAACAATGATGTGACTGCCGCCGCTGCCGAGGCGGAAAAGGCAGCTTGCTTTGGTGAGGGATATGAGCTGAGTTTTGATTATTCTTATCAGGATCACCTTACGCTTATAGGCGAGGACGCAGAGCGTGAAGAAACATATTACAGACTTTCTCCCGAAATAGCCTCTGACCGTGAAAGTCTCACTGCGCTGATACGCAGCCCGTTCACAGACCGATGTGCAGATGCTTACGGATTTACGGAAGAACAGCTTTTCGATGTGGATTATCCCTGCTTTATGGCTGACGATGAGGGCATAATATACGTAGCAGCCTACAGAGGAGTACCTGTCCGTACTGAGCTTGACAGCATACGAATGACCGAAGCTGACGACAGCACAGCTCATGCGATATCCTACGGCCATTCTCTTGACGGGACAATGCTTTCACAGTACGATCTTGTAAAGGAAAACGGTCATTGGAAAACAGACCGCTTTGAAAAACCTATCGAAATCGGAGATTATTTTGGTTCTGCCGAGGTAATGCGCCAAAATTTCGACGCTTATCTGCGGTACGTTGTCCGTCCCGATGTTTTCGGCATAACCGCAGGGGAAGAATTTATATCTGAGGTCGCTGCGCCAAAGCCCCCCACGGGTGCTTCTATGGCAGCGGACACAGACGGTAATGTTATTATCGGCAGCTTTGTGAAGGCGGAGGATTTCACAGGAATTGACCTGTCTCCTCTTTCAGACAGCGCCCCGAACGCTCCCGATATCTCCCAAGAAGTCAGCCGCACCTTTACCTATACACCCGAAGAAAGCGGAAAGTATATCTTATGGGCGGCATGCAGATATTACACTGCTGACGGCGAAAGCTATGACCTTATCCTCGGTCCGCAGACAGTTCATGTTCAATAAAGCTTCAGGCGCATCTGCCTTTTTGACAGATGCGCCGATTTTATGGCAAAATGCGCTCATAAATTTTCTGTATATTATGTATTTCGCTGTTGAAAAAAAAGCATTCCTGTGGTATAATACTTGTATCTATGTTATAAAGGATCGTGAGAGCTTGGTTTTTTCTGATATATTCTTCTTGTATGTGTTCCTGCCGCTGTTTCTGATATGCTACTTTGCCGCTCGGAACACTAAACTCAAAAACGCCGTGCTGATAGTTTTCTCCCTGTTTTTCTACGCATGGGGCGAGCCTGTGTGGGTGGGTCTGCTCATATTCAGTTCGGTATTTGACTTTCTTAACGGTCGTTTTATCGACAAGCACAAGGACGAGAAGATCGCCGTGCTGGGCGTTATCGTGTCCTGTGCAGTAAACCTGTCAATACTTGGTGTGTTCAAGTACAGCGGAATGATAGTTGACGGCATAAACACTCTGCTGTCGCTCAGCCTGCCTGTGCCTGATTTCCACCTGCCAATAGGAATTTCTTTCTACACCTTCCAGTCCATAACCTACGTGGTCGATGTTTACCGCAAAAAGGCACGGGCGCAGAAAAATTACTTTGGATATCTGCTGTATCTCTCCATGTTCTTCCAGCTGGTGGCAGGCCCTATCGTGCGCTACAACACCGTTGCCCGTGAGATAGAGAACCGTTCGGTAAAGATACACGAATTCAGCGACGGTATCACCCGACTTATCTTCGGTCTGGGCAAAAAGGTACTTATCGCAAACTCCATGGGTCAGCTGGCAACGCAGTTTCTGACCTTTGATGCCGCTCCCACCTCAGTTCTTGCGGCATGGTCAGGCGTTATCCTTTATTCTCTCCAGATATATTACGACTTTTCGGGCTATTCCGATATGGCTATCGGTCTGGGACTTATGTGCGGCTTCCACTTTCCCGAAAACTTTGAGCACCCCTATATATCAGCTTCCGCAACCGAGTTCTGGCGCAGATGGCACATCTCGCTGGGAACATTCTTCCGTGACTATATGTATATCCCCCTGGGCGGCAACAGGAAGCATCAGCTGCTGAACATCGCCATCGTATGGTTCTGCACGGGTCTGTGGCACGGCGCCAGCTGGAACTTTATCATGTGGGGCCTTTACTTCGGCGTTCTGCTGGTCATCGAAAAGACATTTCTGCTGAAAGTCCTTGAAAAAGCGCCTAAGATCATCGGTCACATTTACCTGCTCATTGCGGTGATATTCGGCTGGATGATATTCTATTTCACCGATACCTCAAAAATGGGAGCCTGCTTCGGCGCAATGTTCGGCAAAAACGGACTTGCCGCCACCGATCTGCTCACAGAATCACAGCTCAAAGGCAGCCTGTGGCTCATTATTGCGGCTATCATCATCTGTATGCCTGTTTACAAGGGCATTTCCGCTTTCGGCGAGAAGCTGGCAAAGAAATCTGCCGCAAGCTTTACTCTGGTAAGCGCAGTAAAGATACTTTTCCTGGCATTCATTCTTTTCGCTTCCACCGTTTCACTTGTAGGCGATACCTACAATCCTTTCCTTTACTTCCGATTCTGATATCTGTCGGACTATCAACAAACATTTTTCATTGGCGTGCAATGCACGCCTGTGGTTTATCTGAAAGGCAGTCATTATGGATAAATTTGAACTTGTTTCTCCCTATAAGCCCTCGGGCGACCAGCCCCAGGCTATCGACAAGCTTGTGGAGGGCATAAAAAAAGGCTACCGTGACCAGACTCTGCTTGGCGTAACAGGCTCGGGCAAGACCTTTACCATGGCGAACATCATTGCACGAATGAACCGTCCCACCCTTATCCTTGCCCACAACAAGATACTTGCGGCTCAGCTCTGCTCCGAGTTCAAGGAGTTCTTCCCCCACAATGCCGTGGAGTATTTCGTTTCATATTACGACTATTATCAGCCTGAGGCTTATATCCCCTCCACCGATGCTTACATCGAAAAGGACAGTGCCATAAACGACGAAATAGACAAGCTCCGCCACAGCGCCACACTTGCGCTGGCTGAAAGGCGTGATGTGATAATCGTGGCTTCCGTTTCCTGCATATATTCCCTTGGTGCGCCCGAGGAATACCGAAACAACGTTATCTCGCTGAGAAAGGGCATGGAAATGTCCCGTGAGGAGCTTCTGGGTCGGCTGGTATCCATTCAGTATGAGCGCAACGACGTGAACTTTGTGCGAAACAAGTTCAGAGTGCGTGGAGACGTGGTGGAGATATTCCCTGCAGGCTCTTCGGAAAACGCTATACGTGTGGAATTTTTCGGCGATGAGATAGACAGGATATCGGAAATTCAGGTGGTAACGGGAAATATCATCTCCACCCTTGCCCACACAGCCATATACCCTGCCTCCCACTATGTTGTGTCAAAGGCACATCTGCACGAGGCTGTACAGGAGATACAGAAAGAGCTTGATGAACGTGTAAAATGGTTCGAGGAGCAGGGCAAGCTTGTGGAAGCGCAGCGCATAAAGCAGCGCACCCTGTACGACATTGAGATGCTTGAAGAGATAGGCTTCTGCAAGGGAATAGAAAACTACTCCCGCATACTTGCGGGCAGAGCGCCGGGAAGCGTTCCCTACACCCTGCTTGACCACTTCCCCAAGGACTACCTGCTGTTCGTTGACGAGAGCCATGTTTCCCTGCCGCAGGTAAGGGGCATGAGCGCAGGCGACAGGGGCAGAAAGAGCGTGCTTGTGGATTACGGCTTCCGTCTGCCCTCGGCATTCGATAACCGTCCCCTTAATTTTGACGAGTTTGACTCAAAGATAAATCAGGCAATATACGTTTCCGCCACTCCCGGACCTATCGAGCGTGAAAAATCCGCCCAGATAGTGGAGCAGGTAATACGTCCCACAGGTCTTGTTGACCCCGAGATAATCGTCAAGCCCGTTGCGGGTCAGATAGAAGACCTGCTCAGCGAAATAAACATCAGGGCGGAAAAGAACGAGCGTGTACTTGTCACCACCCTTACAAAGAAAATGGCGGAAGATCTTACCACATATCTCCAGGGCATGGGCGTAAGGGTCAAGTACCTCCACCACGATATCGACACCATTGAAAGAATGGAGATAATCCGTGACCTGCGTCTGGGCGAGTTTGATGTGCTTGTTGGCATCAACCTGCTGCGTGAGGGCCTTGATATCCCCGAGGTCTCCCTTGTGGCGATACTCGATGCGGATAAGGAGGGCTTCCTGCGCTCCGAGTCCTCGCTTATACAGACCATCGGCCGTGCCGCACGTAATGCGGAGGGCAAGGTAATAATGTATGCCGACAGCGTTACAGGCTCCATGGAGCGTGCCATTACCGAGACAAACCGCCGCCGTGAGCTTCAGCTGGCGTACAACAAGGAGCACGGCATAGTACCCAAGACCATCATAAAGGACATCAGAGATGTTATCGAGATATCCTCCAAGGCGGAGGTCGATGACAAGGCCGCCAAGAAGAAGATGAGCAAAAAGGAAAAGGACGAGCTTATCGCAAAGCTCACCGCCCAGATGAAGGAAGCCGCAAAGCTTCTTGAATTTGAGCACGCCGCATATCTGCGTGATAAGATAAACGAACTGAAAGGTCAATGATATGGAAGAATTAAAGGATATCCCCCGACAGCAGGGCGGGCAGTACGGCGCAAGGTACAAAAAGCGCCGCAGAAGGCCCGACATAAAAGCAATAGCCATATTTATCCTGCTGATAACAGTTGTGATCCTTGCCGCCAATGTGATACGCCTGTCAAATGCGCTGAAGGACGATGAGCAGTACATTTCCGCCCAGTCCTCACGGGTGTTTGAGTATTACGGCGAAAAGGACGTTATCAAGCTTGATGACCCCACCTACGGCGACACATGGCTCGCCGCCCTTACCGATGTGCCCCGCCACACGCTGGATTACGACAAGGTGGAGACAGAAAACGGCTATAAGCACTACTACGAAAACGGCGAGCGCCTGAACACCACAGGCATCGACGTTTCCTATCATCAGGGGGACATCGACTGGGAAGCCGTCAAGGCGGACGGCGTGGATTTTGCCATGATAAGGCTGGGCTACCGTGGCTATGAATCGGGTCAGCTCAATCTTGACGAGCGCTTCCACGAATATGCGCAGGGCGCTGTTGACGCAGGGCTTGAAATAGGCGTTTACTTCTATTCCCAGGCAATAAACGCCTCAGAAGCGGAGGAGGAAGCAAGGTTTGTACTGAACGAGCTTTCCGACTACAAGATTACATATCCCGTGGTTTTTGACTGGGAGATAGTGGGCGATGACACAGCACGCACAAATTCGGTTTCGTCAGAAGAGCTGAACGAATGTGCATCGGTGTTCTGCAACACCATTGCCCGTGGAGGATATATCCCCATGATATACAGCGTCAAGCGAATGGCACTGCTCAAATATGACCTGAGCCGCCTTGCGGGCTTTGACTTCTGGTTGGCGGAATACCGTGACGAGCCTGAATTTCCCTATGAATTTGCCATGTGGCAGTATGCCTCCGACGGAAAGGTAAACGGTATCGAGGGCGAGGTTGACCTGAACATGAGCTTTGTTGATTACTCAAAGGTAAGGAGATAATTTTATGAAAACAATGACCGCTCCCATGGGCTGGAACAGCTGGGACTGCTACGGCGCTGCCGTTACCGAGGATATAGTAAGAAAGAACGCCGATTTTATGGCAAAGCACCTGAAAAAATACGGCTGGGAATACATTACCGTGGATATCCAGTGGTACGAACCTAATGTAAAGACCCACGAATACACTCCCTTTGCAAAGCTCTGCATTGACGAATATTCCAGGGTGATACCTGCCGAGAACCGCTTCCCATCTTCCGCAGGGGGAAAGGGCTTTGCACCTCTGGCAGAATACGTTCACTCGCTGGGACTTAAATTCGGCATACATATTATGAGGGGCATTCCCCGTCAGGCGGTATATGAGCGCACCAAAATAAAGGGCACGGACAAAACTGCCGCCGATGTCGCCAAGACCGACAGCATCTGCGCATGGAACACGGATATGTACGGCGTTGACCCTGCAAAGCCCGGCGCAAAGGAATATTACGACAGCATTTTTGAGCTTTATGCTTCATGGGGCGTTGACTTTGTAAAGTGCGACGACATTGCAAGAGAGCTTCCTAAGGAGGAAAGCGAGCTTATTATGCTGAGCGATTCCCTGAAAAACTGCGGGCGTGATATGGTGCTCAGCCTTTCCCCCGGGCCTGCTCTCCTTGAAAAAGCCGAGCTTTACAAGCAGGTGTCCAATATGTGGCGCATTACCGACGATTTCTGGGATAACTGGCAGCTGCTTTACAATATGTTCGAGCGCTGCGAAAAGTGGGCGCCCCACAACGGCGCAGGTCACTGGGCAGACGCCGATATGCTCCCCATAGGATACATAAAGCAGGATTACTCCCCCGACATTACCACCCGGTTCACTAAGGACGAGCAGGTAACAATGCTCACCCTGTGGAGCATCTTCCGCTCCCCTCTTATCATAGGCGGAGAAATGACCAAATTCGATGATTTCACCATGAGCCTGCTGACAAACAAGGGTATCCTTAAAATGCACCGAAACGCCCGCCACTCACATCAGGTATGGCGCAGAAAAATGAACGGCAGCGAGATAGTCCTCTGGACTGCGGCTGACGCAGAGGGCGGTCAGTATGCGGCGCTTTTCAACATAGGCGAGAATGCGGCAGACATATCAGTCCCCCTTACGGAGCTTGAGATATATGAGGCAAAGGACATTACCGAGCTTTGGAGCAATGAAGCTTTCCATGCCGATAACATCAGCGCCGACCTTGCGCCCCATTCGGCAAAGGCATATTACCTGAGCCGCTGAAAGAAGTGTTATTATGACTAAAAGCATGACCGATGGCAATCCCTTGAAGCTTATTTTCAGCTTTGCCCTACCACTGCTGCTGGGAAATCTTCTGCAGCAGACCTATAACATAATAGATTCAGCCATTGTGGGCAGAGTGCTGGGCGCAAACGCCCTTGCCGCCGTGGGAGCGTCATCGAGCGTGCAGTTTCTTGTGCTGGGCTTCTGCACGGGAATATGCTGCGGCTTCGGAATACCGCTGGCAAAATATTTTGGTGCGGGCGACAGGGACAAAATGCGCTGCTGCATATTCAATTCCGCACTGCTCACCGCAGGGGCGGCGGTCATCATAACCACCGTCTGCGCTGTTTTCTGTACGGTCATACTCCATATGCTCTCCACTCCCGACAATATCTTCGGGGACGCATATTCCTATCTGCTGATAATATTTCTGGGCATACCCTTTACACTGCTGTACAATCTCCTTGCCTGCATACTCAGAGCTGTGGGAGACAGCAGAACGCCTTTTATATTCCTGGGAATATCCTCGGTGCTGAATATCTTCCTTGACCTTTTATTTATAGTAGTGTTCCGAATGGGCTGCGCAGGTGCGGCGGCAGCTACCGTAACCGCTCAGGCAGTCAGCGGGGTGCTCTGCTTCATCTACATAAAAAAGCATTTCCCCGAGCTTGCCCTTTCCCCTCAGGACAGGCAGGCAAACGGAAAAATGATATGGCAGCTCATTACAATGGGCGTGCCTATGGGTCTGCAATACTCCATAACCGCCATTGGCAGCATGGTGATGCAGTCCGCAAACAACAGTCTGGGCAGCGTATATATCTCAGGATTTACCGCAGGAATGAGGATAAAGCAGTTTGCCATGTGTCCCTTTGACGCCATTGCAACGGCGGTGTCCGTATTCTGCGGACAGAACCTTGGCGCAGGCAAGCCCGACCGCATAAAAAAGGGCATTTTTCAGGGAGTGGCTTCCGCTGTTGCCTACGGAATTGTGTCTGGACTGGTGCTTATTTTTCTGGGCAGAACGCTGTCGCTCATATTCATTGACCCCTCCGAAACGGAGATACTTGACGCAGCGGCAAAATATCTGCGCTGCCTGGGCTTCTTCTACTGGTGCCTCGGCTCCCTGTGCGTTGTAAGAATGAGCATTCAGGGACTGGGCTTCTCGGGCAGAGCCATAATCTCGGGCATTATAGAAATGGCGGCAAGGATCATCGTAAGCATGGGCTTTGTGGGCACATTAGGCTACACTGCCATATGCTTTGCCGACCAGACCGCATGGGTGGCAGCTTTCCTGTACGTGCTTCCCATGTGCATTCACTGCATACACAAGGTATCAAAGAGCATTGAAACGCCCGTTAATATCTGATACATTTGTATATAACATTTTATTTGTTGACATAATATATACATTAGTATATAATTTGCTTGTTATGTTCATCGGAGGACTTAAAGCCGCAGCTTTAACGGTCGGAAAAGATGTCGAGTGCGCTCGGTCACGGTACAAAAAAGTACCTGATCGGGCGCTTTTTGTATTTACAGGATTTTATATTTTATACTAATCACCAATAAAACTATAGACAAAAAATCATCGCATAATCCATATACGCAAGATTATGCTCAATTTTTTGTATAGTTTTTAATTGGTGCTTAGTATTAAAACATGAAAGGAAGATCAGCATGAAGATACAGCTTTCGGATCATTTTACCTGCAAACGTCTGCTTAAATTCGTTCTGCCGTCGGTGGTGATGATGATATTCACATCTATCTACGGCGTTATCGACGGTCTGTTTGTATCGAATTTCGTCGGAAAGACACCATTTGCGGCGGTTAATTTCATTATGCCCGTACTGATGATGATGAGTGCACTGGGCTTTATGATAGGCTCAGGCGGAAGCGCCATTACGGCAAAAACTCTCGGCGAGGGCGATAACGCAAAGGCAAACGGCGTTTTCTCGCTGATGGTATATACCGCTATAATTCTGGGAATTATTCTTACCATGGTAGGTCAGCTTGCCCTGCGCCCCTTGTCGGCAGCTCTGGGAGCTGAGGGGGAATTGCTTGAATACTGCGTTTCATATGGCAGGATAATACTTCTGGCGCTTACGCCTTTCATGCTCCAGAACGTGTTCCAGAGCTATTTTGTCACTGCCGCAAAGCCACATATAGGTCTTGCGGTAACGGTTGCGGCAGGCGGCGCAAACATTGTGGGAGATTACCTTTTCATCGCCGTTTTCAAGTGGGGCATAGAGGGAGCGGCTCTTGCGACAGCTCTCAGCCAGTGCATAGGCGGACTTGTTCCCCTGTTCTTCTTTGCACGTAAAAATTCCAGCCTGCTGAAGCTCGGCAAGCCTCTTATTGATATGCAGCTGCTGCTCGATGCCTGTATAAACGGCTCCTCTGAGCTTATGACAAACATTGCAATGTCGCTGGCAAATATGCTCTACAACTATCAGCTGATGAAGATAGCCGGTGAGGACGGCGTTGCGGCATATGGCGTTATAATGTATGCGGCATACATCTTTGCGGCAATATATATCGGCTTCTCGATAGGCAGCGCCCCGGTCACATCATATCATTACGGTGCAAAAAATCACGGCGAGCTGAAAAATCTCTTTGCCACCAGCCTGAAAATACTTGCGGCGGCAGCTGTCATCATAACGCTGCTTTCTATCCTCATGGCAGGCAGACTGACAAAAATCTTTGTAGGCTATGACCAGGAGCTTTACGAGATGACAAGCCACGGATTCAGGCTTTATTCCATGTCGTTCCTGCTCTGCGGCTTCAACATCTATGCTTCCTCGCTGTTCACCGCCCTTGGAAACGGAGCGGTCTCCGCAGCCATATCTTTCCTCAGAACGCTGCTTTTCCAGGTAATATCCGTGCTGATACTCCCCCTTATCCTGGGAATAAACGGCATATGGCTGGCTGTTACCGCAGCGGAGATCATGGCTCTGGCTGTAACGGTAACATTTCTTATCAAATACCGAAACAAATATCATTACGCATAAATAACAAAGAAATGGGCTGTTGCAGAGTTGAACTGCGACAGCCTTTTTTGATTTGTCCGTACCTTGTGCATCGCTCCTTTTTGCATATCTCCATACTGTGCTGAATATATATTGTCAGACACACAAAAGTGTATCATAACAATAAATATCGGAGGTATGCAGATTGAACGGTAACGAGCTTAACAACATGGCGCAGCGCTACAAGGACGAAATGATGCGCCTTTACAAAAAAAGCGGAGCTTCCGACAATGCAGTCGGCACGACTGGCGGTCAGAGCTTCTCCGCTCCTCAGGAACGTCAGCAGACACAGGCACAGCAAAATCCCCCGTCTATGCAGACTTTCCCGGCTCAGAACAGCTATCAGGCATCACATTCTCAGCCCTGTCCCTCTTCTCAAAGCGGTACAAGGGATATGTCGGGAACTCCCGTGCCGAATGTACCTAACGCAAGCTTTTTCGGCTCGGCAAATCAGAATTCTCAGGGTACAGTCAATATCCCCGTTTCCTGCGAATGCCGCTTTCCCACGGCGGAGAGCATCATAAACAGCATTGCCCAAACGCCTGTTACGCTGCCTATCACTCCTGAGGATAACCCTACCCCTGTGGATCAGGGAACGTTCACTCAGGTACAGCCACGCTCATCTCAGCAGCAGGACACCCGCCAGACCCGTCAGGCTGCGGATAATTCCCGCCGTGTTCAGGTGGATACGGGACTTAGCGGCATCATGCTCAACTCCTCCCCCGACGAAGCTACATATACAGTGCCCTCGGAAAGCGAGAACCCTCAGGAGATAATGCCGGATTTTCCTCTTCCCGCAGATATCCCTGCGGACTCATCGGAAGCAGCGCCGTCAACAGCCTCGTTCCTGCCGTCAATGGGCTGGGTATCCATGACGGGAGACAACAGCTGGGGATTTTTGCAGTTCGACGTTTTCACCGCAGGCGGCGCATATCCCGTTCAGGGCGCACTCGTTACTGTAACAAAGCAGCTGCCCTCAGGCTCGGGTCTGGTAAGGATACTTTTCTCAAACAGAAGCGGACGCACTGCGACCATCGCTCTCCCCGCTCCGTCAAGGTCATTCTCCCAGTCTCCCGGAAGCACCACCCGCCCATTCTCGGAATACAGCGTGACTGTAAGGGCTAAGGGCTATTACACCATCAGGGACATAAAGATACCCATTTTTGCGGGAGTAAAGACAGTGCAGCCCATTGACCTTATCCCTCTGCCCGAATACGGCGGCATACAGCCAAGAAACAGCTCTGACAACAGCATAACTGACTCCCCCTCTGTGGGATAACACCTTAAAAGGAGGAGCAAATGACAGGAGAACCCTTTATCCCCGAAAAGATAACCGTACATCTTGGCGCACCCGATGACAGGAGCGCCATGAACGTTACGGTGAATTTCGTGGACTACATCAAAAACGTAGGCTCCAGCGAGCTTTATCCCACATGGCCCGAATCCGCCCTGAGAGCAAACCTTTACGCCATAATCTCCTTTGCGCTCAACCGCATATACACCGAATGGTACCCCTCCAGAGGATATGATTTCGATATCACCAACGACACACGGTACGACCAGTATTACGTCCACGGCAGGGATATTTTCCAGCCCATAAGCGATATCGTTGACGAGATATTCAACAATTATATCCGCAGGCAAGGCTCGGTGGAGCCGCTTTTTGCCTCGTACTGCGACGGTGTGAGAACTCAGTGCGACGGACTGAAGCAGTGGGGAACGGTGGAGCTGGCAGAGCAGGGCTATATCCCCTACCGCATACTTACATATTATTACGGAGACAACATTGATATTGTGCAGAACGCCCCCGTTGCGCCGAATATCCCCTCATACCCGGGCACTCCCCTGCGTATAGGAAGTGCAGGCGACAGTGTTATACGGATACAGACGCAGCTCAACAGAATAGCGTGGAATTATCCCGCTATTCCCAAGATAGAGCCAATTACAGGCTCAATAGACACAAACACCGCCGACGCTGTGGAAGCCTTTCAGCGGATATTCAATCTCCCTGTTACGGGAGTGGTGGATAAAGCCACATGGTACAAGATAAACTTTATCTTCACAAGCGTGACCCAGCTGGCGGAGCTTACCTCCGAGGGGCTTACAATAAGCGACCTGGGGCTTAACCTGCCAAAGTCGCTTGCAATGGGCGACACAGGCGGAAATGTTCGTGCGCTCCAGTATCTTCTTTCGGTGATAGGCGCATATTATGACGCAGTGCCGCCCATAAGCATAACGGGAACATATGACCAAGCCACCGCTGATGCCGTTTCCGCCTTTCAGCAGCTGTACGGTCTGCCACGAACAGGTGAAACGGACGGCAGGACATGGGAGGATATCTACCGTGCCTACAAGGGCATTGCGGACAGCGTTCCCGTCAGCAGTTTCAGGGAAGAGATAGCCCTATACCCCGGAGTAATGCAGCGTGAGGGTATGCAGAACGAATATGTGCGCATACTCCAGCAGTATCTCACGGAAATACACAGGGAATATCCCCAGGTAAGCGTCACAGGCTATTTCGGACCCGTTACCAAAAGCGCCGTGACCGCATTTCAGCGCACCTTCGGGCTTAACCCCACAGGCAGCGTGGGGGCGGAGACATGGAGCAGGATAGGCGAGATATACAGCCGTGTGAAATACGGCTATGTCAAGCCTGCGGGGCAGTTCCCCGGATATACCATAAGATGACGAAAGGACAGTGACAGCATGACGGAAAATATCATACCCGTTTCTCCCGAGGAGCACAGCAGGAACATTTCCGAAATCCAGACCTATCTCAGGGAGATACATTACAGCGGAGCAGACATTCGCTCCGTTATCCCCGACGGGATATACGGTCAGTGCACCAGGGACGCAGTTTCCGACTTTCAGCGCAGCACAGGTATTCCCGAAACAGGTGAGGTGAATAAGGACACGTGGAACGCCATTTTCGCCGCATATGACGATGCCAGGCGAAACCTTAATATGCAGGAGGGAATAACCCCGTTTCCCGCTCTTGACGAGGTTATGACACGTGGAGACAGCGGTATCTCGGTGCTTATCCTCCAGGCGATGCTCAACACCATTGCGGGAATGCACATAAACATTGCCATGAACGACATGAACGGATATTATGGCGAAAACACTGCCCTTGCCGTGTCGGAGATACAGGCAGCGTCGGGGCTTACCCCCACAGGGCAGACGGATATCCGCACCTGGAACACCATTGTACGCATTTTCAACGCCGCCGCAGAGGACGGCTGAGCCTATAAACGCCAAAATGCCCCATGATCTAAGGACCATGGGGCTTTGTTTTGGAGCTGATTACCAGATTTGAACTGGTGACCTCATCCTTACCAAGGATGTGCTCTACCAACTGAGCTAAATCAGCGACCGCACTAATCAAAGTGCTTTATTATTATATACTTTTCGACGGCATCTGTCAAGAGTTTTCGCAAAATTTAATTTTAAATTTTTTATGAAGTGCATTTTTGCCGCTTTCCTGCGTGATATGACGGCAAAATTATCATCGCAGGACAAAAAAATATTTCTTAATGATAACAAATTATTACAGTTTTAAAGGGGGTATGGAAAAAAAGAAAGAGATATGATATAATGACATAAGTTAAAGAAAGGACGGTAAGACATATGAAATTATTAAAGTCTAACAAAACAGCAGCCAAGCGTACCGCCTGCATTCTTACAGCGGGTATGATGGCTCTTTCCACAGGTCTCTTTACCGCCTGCGGTGATAAAAATCAGGGCAGCGGTTCCAACAGCGCAGTTGTAGATCAGAGCGAGGCTCTTAAAACTCTTGCATATAAGGTAACTGATGTTCCCATAAATTTTGAGCTGAGCGGCAATGTTACCTGTAAGAACAATCTGTTCTACAGTGTTTCCACCGTTTATAACAATGAGGGCGACAACTATTTCTCCGATTCCAGCATTGTTGTATTTGACGCATCCGGAAACACCGTGCTCACTATCCCTGCTTTCAAGCAGACTGACCCCAACGAATATGCCTATATCTCAGGCGATGTTTATGCAGATGATGCGGGAAACATCACATTCGTGCTTTCATATAACAAGTACGATGACGAAGGCAACAGCGAAAGCTCAAACACCCTTTACACCTATGACAGCACAGGCAATCTGGTAAGCTCTGTCGATCTTTCCAAGGTAATTACTCAGGAAGATAATGACAACAACAGATATTTCAACAGCTACATTGTAGATGCTCAGGGCAATATTTACATCAACCTATCCACCTGCATAAGAGTTTGCGACAAGTCGGGCAATGTGCTTTTCACCACTCCCGAATCCAATGGCGACAATGAATGGATAAACGGTCTTATCTTTACCAACAGCGGTGTTCCTGCAGTATATAAGTATTCCTACAGCGATACAGGCAGCTCCGCGAAGCTGATAGAGATAGATTTGAATGCCAAGGGCTACGGCAAGGAGTACGAGCTTGGCTCCAGCATAAACACCATTTACAGCGGCAGCGGCGATTACCTCTGCTACAGTTCCTCCGATACAGGCATAATGGGCGTAAGAGCTGACAACCTCCAGACTGAGAGCGTTCTTAACCTCCTTAATCTGGGTATCGACAACTCCAACATGAGCTCCATTGCTGTAAACAGCGACGGCTCCTTTGTAACCGTAAGCAACAACTACAACTACAGCGGAATAACCACCGCACCGCTGAGTATCATCACTCCCATTGACTCCTCCGAGGTCAAGGAAAAGAAGGTTCTTACTCTGGGCTGCTTCTACATCGACTGGAATATCCGCTCCCAGATAGCTGAGTTCAACAAGACAAACGAAGATTACACCATCTACGCTACCAGCTACAGCGAGTCCAATGACACTTCCGATTACACAGCAGCGCTCACAAAGTTCAATAACGAGATACTTGCGGGCAATGTTCCCGATATCCTCCTTATCAGCAGCGGAATGCCCTACAACAGCTATGCTTCCAAGGGACTTTTCGCTGACCTTTACGAGTTTATGGATAAGGACGACGTTTATAACAGAGACGCATTTATGCCCAATGTGCTGAAGGCTATGGAAAAGGACGGCAAGCTTTACGAGATAACTCCTTCCTTCACTGTCCAGACCTATGCCGCAAAGAAGTCGCTGGTAGGCGATGCTACCTCCCTTACCATGGATCAGGCAAACCAGATACTTGCTACCATGCCCGAGGGCGCAACCCTTACAAACGACAGCCAGACAATGACTGCTTCTAACTTCCTCAGCATAGCCATTACATTCTCCAACTTCGTTGACTATACAAACGCAACCTGCAACTTTGATTCTCCCGAGTTCAAGGCAATCCTGGAGACTGCAAAGAAATATCCCGCTGAGATAGATTATGACGCTCTCTACAACGATAACCCCAACTACTGGATGGAGCAGGAGACCGCCTGCCGTGAGAACAGAGCGCTGCTTTACAGCGTATATTTCAACGATTTCAGCATCTACACCAACACCAGAGACGCATACTTCGGCGAGGACATCAGCTTTGTAGGCTTCCCCGGTTCGGGCGCTTCAAACGCTACAGGCTCCGTTATCAGCACAGGCTCCGAGATCGCAGTATCCTCCAAGTCCAAGTACAAGGACGGCGCATGGGAGTTCATTAAGCTGGTGCTTGACAACGCTGTAGGCGAGCAGGATTCGGGCAATTACGGTGTTGCCATTACAAGCGACGCATCTGTTGCAGAAGCGGCTGACGAAGCAGTAAAGCGCATTACTTCCCAATACTACGGTCTCCCTGTTGTAAAATCCCAGCTCCAGGCACTCGGTCAGCAGGCGACTATTCCCCAGACCTATACCGATACTGACGGAACCGTTCAGCAGGTTGACAACACCTACTATGTAGGCAACACCGAGGTAAAGGTAAACCTCATCACTCAGGACGAGGTAAATATGCTCATAGATTACTTCTCCACAGTGGATACCATTGCAAGATATGATGAAAGCCTTACAGACATCATCAATGAAGAGGCAAACGCTTACTTCAAGGGCACAAAATCCGTTGACGAAGCTGCTTCTCTTATCCAGTCCAGAGCAAGCATCTACCTCAGCGAACAGTACTGATAATAATTTCCGCAGCGGGGCGTATCGTCCCGCTGTTTTTCTTAACGTGAATTTAGCAATAATGTATGGTATAATGTTAAAAGAACAACTGTAAACGGAGGAAAGGGATATGCAGAAGTTCGGCCTGAAAAAGCAGCTCGGTGCTTTGCCGGAACGCAAGGACTACATCTTAACGCTGGCAGTACTTGCTGTGGCGTGTGTGCTGAGCGGACTGCTGGTAAGCTTTGACGGCAGCAGCTATGTACAGCTCATATTTGTGCTGGCTGTGGCGGTGATATCACGGTTCACCAACGGCTACCTGTGCGGTCTTATTTCATCGCTGCTGGGAATGTTCGCCGTAAATTACGCATTCACATATCCCTACTTCAAGCTGAATTTCAGTATTACAGGCTACCCTGTTACATTTGCCACAATGCTGCTGGTAACTGTCATAATAGGAATGCTCACCTCTCAGCTGAAAGAGCAGAGCAGGGTCTGGGCTGAAATGGAAAAGGAAAAAACAAGAGGCAACCTGCTCAGAGCCGTATCCCACGATATCCGCACCCCCCTTACATCAATATCGGGCGCTGCCTCCGCAATCCTTGAAAATAAGGACAAGCTTGATGAACAGGGCATGATGAGCCTTGTTACCGACATCAAGGAAGATGCGGAGTGGCTCATAAGAATGGTGGAAAATATCCTCACCGTCACACGCATAAGCGAGGAAACGGGAACTATCAGCAAAACACCCGAAGCCGCAGAGGAGATAATCAGCGAGGCTGTTATGAAGTTCAGGCGGCGCTATGATGTCCCCGTTGAAATAACTATCCCCGATGAGCTTATGCTCATACCAATGGACGCAATACTTATAGAGCAGGTAATAGTAAATCTTCTGGAAAACAGCGTGCTCCACGGAAAAACTACTACCCTTATAAAGCTGACACTTTCCTCTGACGGGGAAAACGCAGTATTTTCCGTGACGGACAACGGCAGCGGCATCAACGAGAAAAAGCTGCCAATGCTTTTCAGCGGCTACTTTATCCACGCAGAAGAGCAGAGCGGAGACGTGAAGAGAAACATGGGAATAGGTCTTTCGGTCTGCCTTACAATAATAAAAGCCCACGGCGGAACAATGACCGCAGGAAATCTCCCCGAGGGCGGTGCTGAATTCACATTTACACTTCCACTGGAAAGGGCGCTGTAAAAAAATGGAAATTAAAAACAAAGTGCTGATAATCGAAGACGAGAGAAGAATAAGCAACTTTCTCTGCACAGTCCTTAAAGCCAATAACTACGATGTTATATCGGCGGTAACGGGGAATGACGCCTGCGCTGTCATCAACTCCCACTGCCCCGATGTGATTATCCTTGACCTTGGTCTGCCCGATATGGACGGCACCGAGATACTCAGGTCGGTACGGAAGTGGTCCTCCATGCCGATAATCGTGGTGTCGGCAAGAAGCTCCGAAAAGGACAAGGTAACAGCTCTTGAGCTGGGCGCTGACGACTACATAACAAAGCCATTCGGCACCCAGGAGCTGCTGGCACGGATAAAAACTGCTATCCGCCACACCCGCACCACATCGCCCGATAATCAGATCGCAGTTACGGGAGTTTTCCGCACAGGCGGTCTGGAAATAGACTATGACAAGTACCGTGTGTATGTTGACGGTCAGGACACGAACCTTACACAGAACGAGTTCAAGATAGTGGCTCTCCTGGGCAAGAACGCAGGAAAGGTGCTTACCTACGACTACATAATAAAGCAGCTCTGGGGACCCCATGCCAAGACAGATAACCAGATACTCCGTGTGAATATGGCGAATATCAGACGAAAGATCGAGAAAAAGCCCGCCGAACCCAAGTATATCTTCACCGAGGTGGGCGTAGGCTACAGAATGACCGACGGAGAAACGTCAAAAAACTAAAAAGGTTGGTATGTCAATGAGCAAATTCAAAGAGGAGCTTAAAAAGCTCAAACCCCTGAACTTTCTGCTGCTTACCCTTTCGGGCACGATAAATGCCATAGGCATCGTGTTCTTTCTCGCCCCCGTGAACCTGTTCGACAGCGGATTTTCAGGTACGGCAATGTTCTTCAACGAGATAACAGGCATTCCGCTGGCAGTTTTCCTGCTGGTGCTGAATATCCCCTTCTTCATATTCGGATATAAGCGGCAGGGAACGGTGTTCACCATATACTCCATTTATGCCGTGCTGATATATTCGCTGGCTTCGTTCGTGATAACGAATATCCTGCCAATAGATGTGTCAAGCTCGTCGCCATTTGCAGGCACCGACCTGCTGCTGTGCGCAATCTTCGGCGGACTTATCTCAGGCGTGGGCAGCGGCCTTACCATCAGGTTCGGCGGAGCCATCGACGGCGTGGAAGTTATGTCCGTTATATTCGCAAAACGAATGGGAATAACGGTAGGCACATTTGTTATGATATACAACGTTTTCCTGTATATCATCATCGGAATAGTTTGCAACTCATGGGTGCTTCCAATGTACTCAATTCTCACCTATGCCGCCGCACTTAAATCCGTGGACTTTATCGTTGACGGTTTCGACAAGGCAAAGGCAGCAATGATAATCACCAGCAAGCCGAACGAGATATGCGCCCGCCTCTCGGAGAGCTTCGGCAGAGGAATCACGCTTATCAAGGCAAACGGATACTACTTCAATACCGAAAAGACCCTTGTATATTTTGTAATCAACCGTTTCCAGATAGGAAAGCTCAAAGATATAGTTTCGTCCATTGACCCCTATGCGTATGTTACAATAAACGACATTTCCGACGTGCTGAGAAGCTCGGTAAGAGCCAAAGGCCCTACGGACGATAAGCCCGGCGTTTCCGCCGTATATGCGTCCGAAGCCGTTGCCGGCAGTGCTGACAAAGAAAGTGAGCCTGCGCTCCCCGATGAGATAACCGTAAAATAAAAGATATAGCATATAGCTGTTGCACAAGATGCAGCAGCTATTTTTTTGTAAAGCGGACAAAATAAGAAAGTCCACATAAATAAGCACAAAGGTAAAGGGTTTAGGTCAAGCCTTTTTCCCAAAAGGCTTGCGGGGGTCAAGGGGACGGAGCCACATTGTCGTCCTTGCCGCAGTGGTAAACTACGTTTACCTACGAAATCCGTTTGCGAGCGGTCAATGCAATTAAGGCTAAAGCCGACAAATTATAAATCCACAAAGCCGCCTGCACCGAAATTCAAAATCAAGCAGAGCAAAAAGTTTATCTCAAATTATCTTAAAACTATTAAATGCAGGCGGCTTGAAACCAAGAGACATTCCGTCAGGAACGTCGATTTTGGTTTCCGCCGTAAGGCGCAGGTACGGACTATCATATCAATTCGCCTTAATACCATATCCTAAGTTGCAAAAGCCCTCCTCACCCAATTTATCAGCATAATATTTTTCCACATTACCGCAGTAAATATTATTGCCGATATTGACAAAGCCCGCCGCCAAAGGTATAATAATAATTATAGAAAAGTGATAAATAAACAGAGGAGAACCCTATGAAAATATATTTTACCCGCCATGGCGAGACCGAGTGGAACAGCCGTGATGTCATATGCGGAACTACCGATATCGGCCTTACCGCAAGGGGCATCGGTCAGGCGGAAGCTCTGGCGGCGGATATCGCAGTGAACCACCGTGACATTGATATGATAATATGCTCGCCTATGAAGCGTGCCATGGCAACTGCCGCTCCCATCGGAGCTGCTCTGGAGATCGAACCTGTCACCGACAGCCGCCTCAGGGAATGGAACTACGGCAGCTACGAGGGCAGACCCCGTGACGCTGAGGGCTATGCGGACGCAAAGCTGGAATTCGGCTGCCGTATGCCCGACGGAGGAGAATCCGTTTTTGACGTGGTGAGCCGTGTGTATGGTCTTATCGACGAGCTGCGTGAAAAATATGCAGATAAGACTATCCTGCTGGTATGCCACGGCGGCGTGTGCAGGGTAATCGAGACCTATTACCGAAACATGACACGAAAGGAATTTTCCTGCTTTTTTATGGGCAACTGCGAGCTGAGAAGCTTTGAAACCGAGACCTGCCCCCACCGAACAGAAAGGAATGAAATTATATGAAACAGTCTCTTAACGGCATCTGGCGGCTTTACGGCGTCGATGATAAGCTTAAATATGACCTTAAAGCCAAAGTCCCCGGCTCTTTGTACTACACACTTATGAAGTACGGGCTGATGAAAGACCCCTATTACCGTGAAAATGAGTATAAGGCTACCGATATCAGCCGTGGAGACTGCGTTTATGAGCGCCGTTTCCCGCTGACGGAAGAAATGCTTTCCGCCGAGACACTGCTGTTGAAATTCCACGGGATAGACACCATAGCAGATATCTTCCTCAACGGCGAGCTGCTGGGCAGGGCGGAGAATATGCACCGTGAATACGTTTTTGACATCACGGGAAAAGCAAACGAGACGGATAATCTTCTTGAAGTGAAGATATACTCCCCCATAAGGTACATAGAGGAAAAGAACGCCGAAACTCCCCTGTGGGGCATGGCTTCCACCATGGCAGGCTATCCCCATATCCGCAAGGCGCATTATATGTTCGGTTGGGACTGGGGCCCCAAGCTCCCCGACATGGGCATATGGCGTGATGTGGAACTTATTGCGGTAAACGGCGGACTTATTGACGGCGTTTACGTAAAACAGGATCACAGCAAAGTATCCGAGGGGACTGTAGGTCTGGATATTGACATCACCGCAGGCTACACTTCTGACAGAGAGCTTGAAGCAGAGGTGAAGATCACCGCTCCCGACGGCTCCGCCGTGACCGAGAAAGCAGTTATTGACGGCAGACGCACTTCCGTTCATATTGATATAAGCGACCCCAAGCTCTGGTACCCCAGAGGATACGGCGAGCAGCCATTGTACAAGCTTTCGGTAACTCTCCTTGACGGCGAAAATACAGCCGACAAATATGAGTGCGAGATAGGTCTCAGAACCGTTACCGTCAGCACCGCTCCCGATGAATACGGCGAGGAATTTGCCTTTGTGGTAAACGGGCTGAAAATTTTTGCCATGGGCGCAAACTACATTCCCGAAAATCAGATTATCCCCAAGTGCTCCCCCTCAAAAACAGAGAGACTTTTAAAGCAGTGCTGCCTTGCAAACTTCAACATGATACGTGTCTGGGGCGGCGGATATTATCCCGACGACAGCTTCTATTCCGCCTGCGACAGAATGGGTCTGCTGGTATGGCAGGACTTTATGTTCGCCTGCTCGGTATATAAGGCTGACAGAGACTTCTGCGAGAACGTTATGAACGAGGTGGCAGACAACGTAAAGCGCATAAGAAATCACCCGTCGCTGGCACTGTGGTGCGGCAACAACGAGATAGAGTCCATGTGGCAGTACTGGGGCATTGATGCTGACCCCAAGTACAAATCGGACTATCTGCGGCTGTTTGAAGCCCTTATCCCAAAGGTTTTGCGCCACTATGACCCTGTTACCTATTATCACCCCTCCTCACCCTCCTCGGGCGGAAGCTTTGACGAAAGCAGCGCCGAAAACAGGGGCGATTCCCACTACTGGGACGTATGGCACGGTCTGAAGCCATTTACGGATTATTACAAGTATAATTTCCGCTTTTGTTCGGAGTACGGCTTTGAGTCGCTGCCCTCGATAAAGACCATACGCACCTTTGCGGAGGAAGAGGACATGAACCTTTGCTCACCTGTTATGGAAGCACATCAGAAGTGCGAGGCAGGCACGGAAAAGATAATGTACTACCTTGCTCAGATGTCCCGCTACCCTTATGATTTCAAGGGGCTTATCTACGCCACCCAGATGGTGCAGTCGGACGCTGTACGCCTTAATGCGGAGCATATGCGCCGCCACAGAGGCAGAAGCATGGGCTGCCTTTACTGGCAGGTAAATGACTCCAACCCCGTTATATCCTGGTCGTCCATTGACTGCTTCCACCGATGGAAAGCGCTCCATTACCGTGCCCGTCACTTCTTTGCTCCCGTGCTTATCTCCGCAGACTGCGAAAATCTTGACGAGATAAACCTGTATGTTTCCTCCGAAAGGCAGCAGGCTTTTGAGGGTAAGATACACTGGTGCTCACGTAAAAACACGGGCGAGATCATCTGCGAGGGAAGTGAGGATATCACAATATCTCCCCTTTCGGCTGAGATGTTCGTGACGCTCACTCCCGAAAACACGAAGGTCACAAAGGATATGCGCAGCACATCATACATAGAGTTCTCCCTTGCGGAAAACGGAAGCATCATCAGCGAGAACACCTGCCTGTATGTTCAGCCCAAGGCGTTCAGATTTGCTGACCCTGCACTTTCATATGACGTGGAGGACGCAGGCAAGCGCTTTAAGATAACCATTAACGCCAAAGCCTTTGCAAAGGGCGTGTGCCTTGACCTTACGGAAGGCGACTGCCTGTTCTCGGACAACTGGTTCGATATGCACAGCGGCAGCGTGACGGTATATGCAAGCAAGGCAAATCTTCCCGAAAAGATCACTGCAAAGAAATTCAAGGAAAGCCTCAGCATAGTCTCATATTACGAGGCACTGCACCTTTCAGGAAAGGAATGATCCGATGCAGAATGAAGAGCATGATATCGCCGCCTTAAAGCAGCGATTTCTGGATATTTACAAAACAAATATAAAAAGAGAGGGAGCAGATAAGCTTCTTGACTACCTGCTCTCTCCCAAAAGTGACTTTTTCACAGCCCCCGCCAGCACCCGCTATCACGGCTCATACGAGGGGGGACTTTTGCAGCACAGCCTTAACGTTTACGACTGCCTGCGGGATTATATGGACCGCCCCCGTGTAAAGGAGCTTTATAACCTCACTGCGGACGATGAGACCATAACCCTAATATCCCTGCTCCATGACATATGCAAGGTGAACTTCTACAAGACCGACTACCGCAACGCCAAGAACGACCAGGGCGTGTGGGAAAAGGTGCCGTATTACACCATTGATGATACTCTCCCCTACGGTCACGGGGAAAAATCGGTGTATATCATAACGGGCTTTATGCGCCTTACCCGTGAAGAAGCCTTTGCTATCCGCTTCCATATGGGCTTTTCAGGCTCGGAGGACATCAACCTTGTGGGCAGAGCCTTTGAGAAATTCCCCCTTGCCTATGCTCTCCATGCTGCTGATATGGAAGCAAGCTACTTTCTTGAAAGATAACCGCTATATCGCCCAGAAGCCGATGATGCCCACAGCAAGCGCCAATATCGCCCCGAACACCACATCAAGCGGGAAATGCACGCCCATAACAGGACGTGAAGCGGCAATGAGCAGGGCAATTATCATCATAACTATGCCGAAAGGCAGGCTTATGTACATACACGCCAGCGCTATTATAACGGCGCAGGCTGTATGACGGCTGGGGCAGGATTTTCCCTTGGTGGATTTGCTCACCAAAGACTTTATGGGGTATTTCTCATAAGGTCTGGGGAAGTTAAGACCGCTCCTTACCGCAGTTACCAGCAGAAATGCCGCCGCAGGGACTATCACAGCCCTTACGATGCGCATATCTTTGTTTGCCGCAAGATATACCAGCAGAAAAACATATGCCGCATAAACGGCGTATGTTGACAGCTTTGAAAACAGCTTCAAAGCCTTTATCCTTCTCTCGTCAGCCCTGAAAAAGCTTTCTGTTTTTTCATACTGCCTCAGATATTTTTCGCAATGCTTTTCATAGAAATTCAAAATAACGCCTCCGAACAAAACAAAAGGATTTGATGAAATGAACGAAAAAAAGAAGATATCCAAAAATGCAGCCGCAATGCTCACAGTTGTGGCAATAATGCTGATACTGAACGCCGTATCATGGCTCAGCACGGGCATTACGGATTTTTACGCCTCTGCCATATTCGCACCTATGTCGGACATTTTCTCCATGGTGACAGGCAGCCTGCCCTTTTCGCTGGGCGAGCTGATGATAGCCTCATGGGTAGTTATGGGCGTGGCTGCTCCGTTTATTTTCATACCTTCTATTATCCGAAAAAAACGCAGGCTTGTCAAGGGTCTTGGGATATTTTACATATGGGTGATAATCGCCGTGTTCTTCCTTGAGACCATAAACTGCTTCATGCTTTACCATACCACTGAATTTTCCGCCAAGTATCACCACAGTGCAGGGGCTTCGGGCTTTACGGTGAAGCAGCTGACACAGATGTGCGAGGAGACCATTGAAAAGACAAATGAGCTGGCGGCAATAGTCAGCCGTGACGATGACGGCAACATGATAGTTCCCGATGATCTTGAAAAGGAAGCCTACAAGGTTATGAACAAGCTGGCGGAGGAATATCCCCAGCTGAAAGGCGAATATCCCAGCCCCAAGAAAATAAAGGCTTCCATGTTCATGACGCAGCTTGACCTGCAGGGAATATACTTCCCGTTCAGTCTGGAGGCAAACATCAACAGCGAGCTTAGCCCCGCAAGAGTGCCCTGCACCGCAATGCACGAGCTGAGCCACCTTAAAGGCTTTATCCGTGAGGACGAGGCTGGCTTTATCGCATACAGGGCGTGCCTTGAATCGGATATCCCCGAGGTAAGGTACAGCGGATATCTTTCCGCCATGAACTACCTTTTCGCAGAGGTAAGGAAAAACGCATCTGCAAACGAGGTCAACAGGCTCCGTTCAAGGATATCCCCCATGGTGTCCTATGACAATACATTCGTCAGCGAGGAATTCAGGCAGCACGTTGAGGAAAAGGCTGTCATATCCACAAAAACAGTCAGCGCAGTTTCCAACAAGGCTATGGAAGCATCTCTGAAACTCAACGGTGTATCCGACGGAAAAAAGAGCTACGGCAGAATGGTAAATCTTCTGCTGGAATATCATTATTGTATCGAGGGAAAGTGATTATATGGGATATTTTCCTTTTTTCATTGAGATAGGCGGCAAAAAATGCGTTGTGGCAGGCGGCGGAGCTGCCGCACTGCGCAGGATAAACACACTTGTGAAGTTCGGGCCGCAGATAACAGTCATCGCCCCTACCATAATGAGCGAGATATCTTCCATGGACGGAGTGACCTGCATTGCCCGTCCCTTTGAGGACAGCGATATCGAGGGCGCTTTTATGGTGGTAGCTGCCACTGACGACCTGCTCACCAATATGCGCATAGCAGAGCTGTGCAAAGAAAAGAACATTCCCGCCGAGGCTGTGGGAAGCAGAGAGGGCAGCGGATTTTTGTTCCCCGATGTGGCAATGAAAAACGGCATCACAATCGGCATATCCATCGCTGACAAAGGCCCCGTGATACCCTCGGAGATACGTGAAAAAGCGGAAAGTCTTATCTCCGAATATGACAGCGGCGAGGAGGAGTTCATCAGAAAATACCGCCGCTTCCTTATGGAATGGATATCCGACGAGCATGAGCGGAAAAATATGCTGAAAGTTATCCTGAAGCTCTACAAAAGCGGCGCTGACGAGACAGAGATACTAAAATTCATAGAAATCGCAAGATGAGTATAAAACTAATCACCGATAAAACTATAGACAAAAAATCATTGCATGATCCCTAAATGCAAGATTATGCTTGATTTTTTGTATAGTTTTTAATTGGTGCTTAGTATAAACCGAATATTTACACTTTTTAAGAGATGTATCAAAAATTTTCAGCTATAGTATGATTACCAAAAAAGAAAGACGGTCATAATATGTCAGATTATTTCGGAAAAGAAGTTTGGCGGAGATATCATCACCGATGAAGGCAGGGGCATATCCCCCATGATGAAGTTCATCGGCATGGGAAAAGACCTGAAAGGCTATTCCGCAGCGGACATGATAGTCGGCAAGGCAGCGGCGATGCTTTTTGTAAAAGCAGGGATATGCGCCGTTCACGGCAAAGTCATGTCGGAAGCGGCATCGGAATATCTGGAGGCACTTCATATCCCCCACAGCTATGACAAGCTGACAGAGCAGATAATCAACCGCACAGGCGACAACATCTGCCCCATGGAAGCTGCTGTGGCAAACATTTCCGACCCTGAAGAGGGCTACAATGCGCTTTTCAATAAGATACAGGAAATGAGGAAAAACAACTGACACCCAAACTGCGGTCATACGGCCGCAGTTTTTTTATGGCTGAATGCTTGCTTGTTTGCGGTATATTTAATTTGTCCGTGCCTGCGGCAAGGACGACAAAGGTGGGCTAAAGTTTTTTCCTTTGCGCTTAACAGCACGAATTTTTCGTTTTGTCCGCTTGCAATCTTGTTTTCAAAATAATTGACTTTTATAAATATTTGATGTATAATAAAAATAATGCCTTTTTTAAGGTATAATAAGCCACAAGGGCTGCAAAAACGTATATCTGCGGGAATTTTAATTATAATATCCTTATACTATGATTACCGCAGGAGGCATTTTTGTGAACAGCCATAACTATTATTCTTCGGAACAGTCGGAGGACAAGGACTCCTCTCCCGCTTCCGAAATGAACGAAAAAGCAGAGCTTATTGAACGGACAGGGCAGTCTGTTTCGGAAAATTCCAAGCACCTTATCCACTGCCTTACTATCATCGGGCAGATCGAGGGGCATTATGCCGCTCCCCCATCGAACAAGACCACAAAATATGAGCATATCATGCCCGCTCTTGTTGCCATTGAGCAGGACCGTTCCATTGAAGGTCTGCTCATTATCCTCAACACTGTTGGCGGCGACGTTGAAGCGGGGCTTGCCATTGCCGAGCTTATCTCGGGCATGAAAACTCCCACCGTTTCCGTTGTACTGGGCGGAGGTCATTCCATCGGCGTTCCGCTGGCGGTATCGGCGAAGATATCTTATATCGTTCCCAGCGCCACCATGACGATACACCCTGTACGCATGAACGGTCTTGTGCTTGGCGTTCCCCAGACGCTGACCTATTTTGAGGCCATGCAGAAGCGGATAACGGATTTTGTCTGCGCCAACAGCAGCATTTCCCCTGAGCGTTTTTCTCAGCTGATGATGAACACAGGCGAGCTTGTGCTTGACATGGGCACTGTCATTGACGGCGAAACTGCCGTAAAGGAAGGGCTTATTGACAGGCTGGGAAGCTTATCCGACGCTATTGAAGCGCTTTACGGGCTTATCGAAACGAGCGAGCCAAGATATCCCGACAGCACCCCCGAAAAATAACAGGGGGATACATATAAAAAACACAACATCTGAAAGGAAACACATTATGACAATTCTTGAAGCCATATTACAGGGACTTATCCAAGGAGTTACGGAGTTTCTCCCCGTATCCAGCTCGGGTCATCTTTCACTTTTCCAGCACTTTTTCGGCGTAAGCGGCGATGAAGCGGTGTTTACCACCATTGCACTGCACATAGGCACGCTGATAGCCGTTTTCATTGCGTTCAGGCAGAAGATATGGGCGCTTATCCTTGAAGCTCTCAGCATGATAAAGGACATCTTCACGGGCAAATTCAAGTGGAGCACCATGAACCCCAACAGGCGCATGATAATGATGATAATCATATCCATACTGCCTTTGTTCATCTTCTACATATTCAAGGACTTTTTCTCCTCCGTGGCATCGGACAGCGACATTGCAGTGGAGGGCGTATGCTTCCTTTACACTGCTGCTATCCTTTTTATCGGCGACAAGCTCTCAAAGAAGAACCGTGAAAAGGGCATAGGCAAGACTGCGGGAGAGACCACTGTCAAGGACGCACTTTTCATCGGATTTATGCAGGGTATCGCCCTGCTCCCTGGCGTTTCCCGTTCAGGCTCGACCATTTCAGCAGGACTTATCTGCGGTCAGAAACGAGAGGACGCTGTAGAATACAGCTTTATCTTAGGTATCCCAGTAATACTGGCAGGCGCTCTTTCCCAGTTTCTCGACATGGGCAGCTCCGATGTGAGCATAAGCTTCGTTCCCCTGCTGATAGGCATGGCAGTAGCGGCTGTTTCGGGATATCTGGCAATATCTCTCATAAAGTGGCTCATGAAGTCCGACCGTTTCGGAATCTTCTCGATATACACCCTTATCCTCGGAATCATCGTGCTTGGCTGCGGTATTTACGAGCACGTCAGCGGAAATCTCATCGTAATAGGATAACTCTCAATTTTGAAAGGAATGTTATAAGTGGCGGCAGCAAAGAAAACCACAGGGTCAAAATCAAAAAAGCCTGCTTCAAAGCCCAGGACCACAAAGGCGGAACAGGAAGCACAGAATGCCAACGACAAGGTGCTGTGGTCAACGGTGCTTTTTGCATTGGGCGTTCTTATTGCCGCATTTGCAGCCATTGAGGGCGAATCTGCGTGGCTTGCGGTACATAATCTTATACTGGGCCTTTTCGGCATAACCTCTGTGCTGGTTCCCTTTGTGCTTATCTACGCATCAATAATGATAGCCGCCGACAGGACACGCCAGACCATTGCGGGAAAGGTGATACAGGGTATCATACTCATTCTCATCTGCTGTGCGGTGATACAGATATTCTTTGCCGAGCCTCTTGACCCCGATATCACTCTGGGCAAGCTCATAACCGACCTTTACGAAAACGGCAAGGTTTTCAGGGGCGGCGGATTTTTCAGCATAGTAATAGGCGTTCCTCTGCTGAAGCTTTTCGGAAAAACAGGTGCGGCGGTAATAGTTATCCTGCTCACATTTGTTTTTGTTATGCTCCTTGCAAACAAGACTATCGTAGATGTTTTCAAGAGCATCAGGAATATTTTTGCGGCTGCAAACGCTGCACGCCCCGAATATGAGGAAACTCAGGACTTTGTTCCACCTCCGGGAGCGCAGAAGAAGATTGAAAAGAAGCCTGCAAAGCAGGCTGTTGCCAAGCCCTGCCCCAATGCGGACGTTCCCGAGCCTATTGCGGAGGAAAAGCGCAGGGAGTTCAATATCGACATTCCCCTGCCCTTCGGCAAGAGCAAGGCTAAAAAGCCTGACCCTGCGGCTGATATCACTCCCACAGCAGAGCCTGAGCCTGAAAAACCCAAGTCTGCCGTTGAAATCGAAGCTGACGCAATAGCACGCTCCATTGAAGAAAAGGAAGCCGAAAAGCAGGCTGCCAAGGCTGCCGCAAAGGCAGAGGCGGAAAAGCCCGACGATCTGGCTTCTATCATAAAGAAGGCTGTAACAAAGCCCATAGGCAGCTCGGAGGAAGCTCAGAAAAACACTTCTCAGAGCATTGCTCCGCCAAATGCGGCTTCAAACAGCGCCGCAAAGCCTGCTTCCATTTTCAAGCGCAACGACAAGAAAGGCTCTACCCTTGCTTCCAACAAGATCGGCGATGATGAAGATCTTGATATGCCCGAGACCACAGCTCAGGATATCCAGAACGAGATCGCAGAAAATATCCCCGCTCCCGCTGAATATGTTTTCCCGCCCATGGAGCTGCTGAAAAAGTCCTCCAACGAGCTTAATGCTGAGGAAGCGGAAGCCGAGATGAAGCAGAACGCCGACACTCTGGTGGAAACACTGAAAAGCTTTGGCGTAATGACACGTATCGTTGATATCCACCGTGGCCCTACCGTTACAAGATATGAGCTTCAGCCCAATGCAGGCGTGAAGATATCCAAAATAACAGGCCTTGCGGACGATATCGCCCTGAACCTTGCTGCGGCAGGCGTAAGAATACAGGCTCCTATCCCCGGCAAGGCGGCTGTGGGAATAGAAGTCCCCAACCGAGTAAAGGACATTGTTACTCTCCGTGATGTTATCGACACGGAGGAGTTCAGGAACGCCGAAAGCAAGCTCACCTTTGCTGTGGGCAAAAACATTGACGGCGAGATAATCCTTGGCGATATCTCAAAGCTTCCCCACGTTATCATCGCAGGTACTACGGGTTCAGGTAAATCCGTATGCACCAACGGCATTATAATGAGCATTCTCTACAACGCAAGCCCCGACGAGGTAAGGCTTGTGCTTATCGACCCCAAGGTGGTCGAGTTCAAGATATATGACGGTATCCCTCATCTGCTCATACCCGTTGTCACCGACCCACGAAAGGCGGCAGGTGCGCTGGCATGGGCTGTGCAGGAAATGCTCAAAAGATACAAGCTCTTTGCCGACAACAACGTCCGTGACCTCAAAGGCTACAATGAAATGGCTGCGGAGACTGACGGTGTTGAACCCCTGCCCCGTATAGTCATTGTTATAGACGAGCTTGCCGACCTGATGATGGCGGCTGCGGGCGAAGTAGAGGACAGCATATGCCGACTGGCTCAGATGGCCCGTGCGGCAGGTATGCACCTGATAATCGCCACACAGCGTCCTACCGTTGACGTTATCACAGGTCTTATCAAGGCAAATATCCCCTCACGTATTGCGCTCAAAGTCGCATCGGGCATCGACTCCCGTTCTATCATCAATGAGATAGGCGCTGAAAAGCTGCTGGGCAACGGCGACCTGCTGTATTTCCCCACAGGCTACGCAAAGCCTGTCAGAGTGCAGAACTGCTTTACCTCCGACAAGGAAGTAACTGCAGTGGTGAACTTCATCAAGAACGGCGCAGGAGACGTTACCTACAGCGATGACATTATGAAGGAGATCGAGCAGAACATTCCTCAGGCAAAGGGCGAAAAGGAAAAGCCCCAGGACAACGGCAAGACCTATGAAGGCTCTGACGATGATGTTATCGAGAGAGCTATCGAATGTGCCGTTGACGCAGGCGGTGCAGGTGTATCCGTCTCCTATTTCCAGAGAAAATTAAAGCTTGGCTACGCAAGAGCCGCCCGCATTATGGACGAGCTTGAAGAGCTGGGCGTTGTGGGAGCATTTGAGGGCGCAAAGCCCCGTCAGGTGCTTATGAGCAGAGAAATGTTTTTACAGAGAAAGCTGGGCAGCAATTCCGCTGACCCCTCAGAGGGCGTTCCAGAGGAGCTTCCGTTTGAGGAATAAATCGGCTTTATGCTTATAGGAGACATTATGAACAATTCAAAAAAGCTTGTTATCTGCACTCTTATAATCACACTGCTTGTACTTGCAGCAGCAGCCTCACCGTACAGCATTAACGCAGATGCTTTTGAAAATGTACTTGGCAAGGTTGTTTTCGTTTTTGTGCTTATTGTTGTCATCAGTACAGCCACGATTTTAAATCATCTGATGCTGAAGGATTTTGAGGGCAAGCCCGATGAAGGCTTCAGGCTCCCCATTACAGAGTTCTTTTTCGGCGGAAAACGGGTTTACATTACCGCAGCAGTGCTGTGCATAACAGTTACATTGCTGATAAACAAAGTCTCGATATACCTGCTGTATTTTTTGTATATAAGTCATCGTCAGCTGCTTATCTGGCTGATTATTGCAAATGCGGCTGCCCTGTTTATATGCACTAAGGCAATAAAAAGCCACAGTGCGGTATTAAAAGCACTGACAATTTCTCTAAGCCTTGCAGGAGGCTGTATTGCTTCCTTTATTGCAATGAAAAAATATGAAGCGGACTGCGAAAACCTTCTGTTTACAATCATGCTGAAATTCATGTTTGTTCTGAATATCTGGCTGTATTTATTGGCAGTAGCAGGCTTTGTATATGTATCAATAGCTTTTGTAAATTATGATATCCTAATCTGATTTGAAAAAAGGGTGATAATATGCCGTTTTTACCGATTTCAAAAGAAGACATGGCGGAGAGAAATATCTCTCAGCTGGATTTTATCTGCATCACGGGTGACAGCTATGTTGACCACCCCTCATTCGGAATTTCCATAATCTCCCGAATGATAGAAGATCAGGGCTTTACTGTGGGTATCATCGCTCAGCCCGACTGGCACAGCGACAGAGATTTCACAAAGCTCGGCAGACCCAAGTACGCCTTTCTCATAACTGCAGGCAACATCGACTCAATGGTGGCCCATTACACCGCCGCAAAGAAAAAACGCTCCGATGACGCATACACCGCAGGCGGAAGAGCAGGCAAGCGCCCCGACCGTGCGGCTATAGTGTATTCCAAGGCGGTAAAGCGAATTTACGGCGATGATATGCCCGTGGCGCTTGGCGGTCTGGAAGCATCTCTCAGGCGGTTCGCCCACTATGATTACTGGGACGACGCAGTCCGCCCCTCAATTCTGGAGGACAGCGGCGCCGACCTGCTGATGTACGGCATGAGCGAGCACCAGATAGTTGAGATATGCAACCGCCTTGCAAAGGGCGAAAATATCCATGACCTGCGTGATATCCGTGGAACAGCATATCTGTGCGACCCAAAGGACACTCCTTTAGGCGCTGCGGAATGCCCCTCACTGGCGCTGTGCAGGGAAAATAAGGAAGAATACGCCAAGGCGTGCAAGATACAATACGACTGGCAGGACGAGGTTTACGGCAAGACTGTTATCCAGCGCCAGACCTCAAAAATGCTCGTTCAGCTGCCCCCTGCCCTTTCCCTTACCACGCCCGAGCTTGACCACGTTTACGAGCTGCCCTATATGCGAACCTATCACCCCATTTACGAGGCGGAGGGCGGCGTTCCCGGAATAAAGGAAGTGGAATTCTCCATCACCCACAACAGAGGGTGCTTCGGAAACTGCAACTTCTGTTCCATCGCACTCCACCAGGGCAGGCGAATTTCCGTAAGAAGCAAGGAGAGCATTCTGAGGGAAGCAAAGCTTCTCACCACGCTCCCCAATTTCAAGGGCTATATCCACGACGTGGGCGGTCCCACCGCAAACTTCCGTGCCCCCTCCTGCACACATCAGCTGAAATACGGTCTGTGCAAGGGCAGAAAGTGCCTTGCGCCTGAGCCATGCAAAAATCTTGAGGTAAATCATGAGGAATATCTTGACATTCTCCGTGATATACGTAAAATTAAAGGTGTAAAGAGAGTTTTTATCCGCAGCGGCATAAGATACGATTATCTTATCGAGGACGAGAACGACGAGTTTATGCGTGAGCTTATCGAATACCACGTAAGCGGTCAGCTGAAAGTAGCTCCCGAGCACTGCTCCGCTGCTGTGCTTGATATGATGGGCAAGCCCCATATCGAGGCTTATAAGAAATTTCAGGACAAGTTCTACAGAATGACAGGTCAGATAGGCAAGGAGCAGTATCTTGTGCCCTACCTTATGTCCTCTCACCCCGGAAGCACATTAAAAGAAGCTGTGGAGTTGGCGCAGTTCTTAAAAAGCCTGAAAATGCGCCCCGAGCAGGTGCAGGACTTTTATCCTACCCCGGGAACCATATCCACCTGTATGTTCTACACCGAGCTTGACCCATACACCATGAAAAAGGTGTATGTCCCCAAAACTGCCGAGGAAAAGGGAATGCAGCGAGCGCTGCTCCAGTATTTCAAGCCCGAGAACCGCCGCAGGTGCATTGAAGCACTTATCAAGGCGCACCGCACCGACCTTATCGGCATAGGCAAGGACTGCCTTGTGAAGCCCGATGAACAGTACAACGCTTATATGCGTGAAAAGGCGGCAAAGCAGCAGTCAGGCAAGGGCAGTCAGGCTCACAGCGGAAAGCCCGCCCACGGCAAGCAGTCTCACGGCAATCCCGCAAATCGCAGTCATCAGGCGAATAACAGCGTAAGAGGTTCACTTTACGCCTCAGGCTCGCCTCTCGCTTCAAAAGGCAGGAATGACAGATGGCAAAAAGAAGATCAGCGGAAGAAAAAGCACTGAAACGGCTGCTGAAAATGCTTCCCGCCTCCGTGATAATCCTCATAATATGCGTGGGGATATGCTTCGGAGCGCTGGTGGAAACGGGCGTTATCAAGCTTTCCGACGTGCAGAACGCTCTGGGCTTCACCGTATTTGACAAGCCCTCCCAAAGCAGCGGGGGGAATATCCCCGACAGCGCAAGGGATTTCGGAGTGTTCGTCATTGACGTGGGTCAGGGTGATTCCATTCTGATAACCACCCCCACAAAAAGCGTTCTCATAGACGCAGGGGAAAAGGAAAGCGCAGCGGCAGTCACAGAGTTTATCCGCTCAAAAGGGATAATAAGGCTTGACTATATAATTGCCACCCACCCCCACTCCGACCACATCGGCGGAATGGCGGACGTTATAAATGAATTCGGCGGGGACAAAATAATCGTGCCGAAGCTCCCCGACAATATGGTGCCCACCACAAAGACCTACGAAAACTTCCTTAATGCGGTAAAAAACAAGGGCTGCAAGCTCACCGCAGCAAAGGAGGGAACGGTGTATGACCTGGGCACTGCCAACGGAAAGAGCGTGAAGATGACTATTCTTGCTCCCGTCAAGGGCGCTGAGTATGATGACCTGAACGACTACTCCGTATGCACAAGGATAGATATGGGGAAAATATCATGGCTCCTTACAGGCGACCTTTCCAAGGACGGCGAAAAGGACCTGATAAACAGCGGTCAGGACATTGATGTCACCGCCTACAAGGTAGGTCATCACGGTTCCGCCACATCATCATCGGCTGCTTTCTTAAAAGAGATAACTCCGAAGCTGTGCGTTATTTCCTGCGGCGAGGGCAACTCCTACGGTCACCCTGCCGACAGCACCATGAAGCGGCTGGAGCAATATACAAGCAGCATCTACCGCACCGACCTTTCCTCCACCGTATCCGTTTATTCGGACGGTGAAAAACTATATGTATCAAAAGGAAAATAAACTATGCTGATACTTGACAGGATAACACCCGACTGTGCGGTGATATATGACGGCGATGACAGGCTCACTGTTCCCCTTTCGCAGCTGAAAGGCTGCAAGGAGGGAGATGTGCTTGTCATAAAGGACGGCTTTTACATCACCGACAGCATTGCCACCGCCAAAAGGCGGCGTGATATAATCAGTCTGCAAAACTCACTGTGGGAATGACCCCAGCGGATTTATAGCTATAAAAATGAAAGAAGGATCATTATGGAGAACAGTCTGCCTGCGCTTCTCAGCGAAAGACTCCCGAAATTATCAAAGGGCCACAAGAAAATTGCCGAGTATATACTCAGCCACTATGACAAGGCGGCATTTATGACGGCTTCAAAGCTCGGCAATATCGTAGGGGTAAGCGAATCCACCGTTGTTCGTTTTGCAACGGAGCTGGGCTTTGAGGGCTATCCCGAAATGCAGAAGGCGCTAAAGGAATTTACCAGCAACAAGCTCACCACAGTTCAGCGTATGAACGTTATGAACGACCAGCTGGCAGGCGAGGACGTTCTCAGCAGAGTCCTCAACTTCGATATCGAGCAGATACGCAAGACCCTCGACGAGATCGACAAGGAAGAGTTCTACACCACCGTTGACGCTCTCGTTCAGGCAAAGAACATCTACGTTATCGGCGCACGCTCCGCATCGGTTCTGGCACGTTTCATCGTTTTCTACTTCAACATCATGTTCGATAATGTCAAGATAATCCACACCACCAGTACAAGCGAAATGTTCGAGCAGATACTTAACGTGGGCGAGGGTGATATCATGATAGGCGTAAGCTTCCCCAGATACTCCAAGCACACGGTAAAGGCGTTCAGATATGCTCATGAAAACGGCGCAAAGGTAATCGGCATCACCGACAGCAAGGCATCTCCCCTGGCAAAGTATGCGGATCATCTTCTGCTGGCTCACAGCGACATGGCTTCCTTTGCGGATTCTCTGGTAGCTCCCATGAGCCTTATCAACGCCCTTATCTCCGCTGTGGGAATGAGGAAGCAGGAATATGTTTCCCACAACTTCGAGCGTCTGGAATACATCTGGGACAAGTACGAGGTATTTGAAAAATCCGACGACCAGGATTATGAAAATAAATGAACCGGCTGGAATTAAAGAATATCCCGCTTTAAACACGATACCAGAGTCTGCGAAACAGATTGCCAAATTGAATATTATGTTTGCACTCGCAAACCTTTATTTGGTTGCCGGAAAATTTCTGACAGCTTGATAAAGTGCGCCTGCAAACAGATTTTCAGAGACAATATTTTCGTTATATAACTTTATTCATTTATCTTGATTTTCGCATTTTTATTGGTGGCATTGTACGGCGTTGCCTTAATTCTTTAATGGAGGCATAATGTAATGAATGAAAAATTTAAAAGGTATGAGACTATTGTATGTTTTTTATTTTTACTTAGCTGTGTTTTTGACATTTCTCTTAGGTATTGGTTCATTTTTATAATTCTTTTATTATGTATTGTAATATTTGCAGCAAAGGCAATATGGAGTTTGAATTTTTCCAAAACCAAGAAAGTGTTACTTATTATTGCTCAATTAACTTGCTGCTTTATTCTTTATGTAATTTGGTTTTTAATTTGGTTAGTTACTTTTACAGATGGAATTCGGTTTGGAGAGTGACATTCCATGATTATGACTCACAAAATGGTAAAATAATACAAGGAATACTATCATGGAATTCGTCATAATTTATATTTTCAAATGCAATAGCAATTCATAATTTAAAGCAATACCGCACAAACCGTTGAAAAGTAGCCGGAAAAGTGGTATAATATAAAGTATGAATAAACAACTTACATTCTCATTGATAAGCAGGAAAACACTCCTATGACCTTGAACTAATGCCTCGTATGTCTTTTTCTCAGAATCTTTATGACCTTTTGGATATGAAAGTAATGAACAAGGTAATAGACAGCTGTGCATTTTTGGATTTCTGCGCAGTTGATTCACCCAATCAGGTTTCTGATGGAGATGCTATCGGAAGATTCAGAAATATACTTATAGAAAACGGATTACAGGAAAAGTGTGATAAGGACACTCATTCCGTAAAGAAAGGAAACCAAAGGATAGATATTATGCCTGACTGCATCATCATCGGCGGAGGCGCCGCAGGGCTTATGGCTGCCGTAACGGCTGCCGACTGCGGCAAATCGGTCATTATATTTGAAAAAAATCAGCGTGTGGGCAAAAAGCTTCTTATCACGGGAAAGGGCCGCTGCAACGTGACCAACAACTGCACCCGTGAGGAATTTTTTGAGAATATCCCCACCAACAGCCGCTTTTTGTACTCCGCCTACTCGGGCTATGACTGCGAGGACGTTATGAGCTTCTTTGAATGTCTGGACGTTCCCCTTAAAACCGAGCGTGGAAACAGGGTATTCCCCGTAAGCGACAGGGCGGAGGACATTGTTATCGCCTTTGAGCGGGCTATAAAATACCGCAGTGAGCTTATAACCGTGAAAAATGCTAAGGTCACAAAGATACTTACTGAGGATAATGCCGTTACCGGAGTTGTGGCAGACGGCATAGCATATCATGCTCCGTCGGTGCTTATAGCCTGCGGCGGTAGATCATACCCCAAGACAGGCTCGGACGGTGACGGCTTCCGCTTTGCCAAGGAGCTGGGTCACAAGGTAACTCCCCTGAGACCGTCTCTCGTTCCTCTGGTAAGCGAGGAGGACTGGTGCAGGGACGCAATGGGGCTGTCGCTCAAAAATGTGACCCTCACCCTGAAAGACAACGAGAACGAAAAGGTGCTTTACTCCGAGCTGGGCGAAATGCTCTTCACCCACTTCGGCATATCAGGCCCTCTGGTGCTTTCCGCATCGGGACATATCTCCAAAATGCAGCGGGACAGATATTCTGTTCACATCGACCTGAAGCCTGCGCTGGACGAAAAAACTCTTGACGCACGTTTACAGCGTGATTTTGCGGACAATTCCAACCGTGATTTCATAAACAGCCTGGGCAAGCTGCTGCCTGCAAAGCTTATCCCTGTTATCGTAAAGCTTTCGGGCATTGACGGCGGCAAAAAGGTAAATCAGATAAGCCGCAAAGAGCGCATCACCCTTATGCAGCTGCTCAAAGACCTGACAGTGACCGTAAAGGACTTCCGCCCCATTGATGAAGCCATAGTGACGGGCGGCGGAGTGTGCATCTCCGAAATAAACCCGAAAACAATGGAATCGAAGCTTGTTAAGGGGCTGTATTTTGCGGGAGAGGTCATTGACGTTGACGCATACACAGGCGGATTTAATTTGCAGATAGCCTTTTCTACGGGTCATGCCGCAGGAATGGCAATGTAACGGGGAAAAATATGGACAAAAAGGCGCTGAAGCTGCTGTGCAAAAGGGGTGAGCTTTCACCCGAGGAAGAAGCCTACTGCACCGAAAAGGGCGTGCTTACGGCTATTGAGCCTATGGAGCACGACACATTTATCAGAAAAATAAAGGAAGCTGCGGGAGCTGTTACCAATGAAAAAGCTGTAAAGGGCTTTCTGTACAGCATTTCCACAGGGGACTTCCGCTACAGGACTGCGCTTTCCAGCCTTATCTGGGCAGAAGCTTTGCCTGAGCACAGCTGTGAAAAAGTCTCCGCTTACAACGGCAGATATATCTGCGGAATATGCGGCGGGAAGTTCAGCGAGGGCAATGACCTGAGCTTTGAGGATATGAAAGAGCATTTCCGAAACAGACTGGCTCCGCAGAAGAATTTTATGGACATCTGCTGCGCAGGCTATGTGTATAATGACATACGGGAATTTGCAAAGCTCCCCGATGTTAATTTCTGCGATGAGGATATCAGGATACTGAACCGCATTCTGGGGCTGGCGGAAGAAATATCCTCCGCCAACAAGGTCAACGCACTTTTAAAGCTTATCACTGCGGAAGATAGCCTTCCTCTTACCGTACCCGACGCATATTCCATGCTTGGGGTGCTGTCCTCCTGCGGATTTTTCGATACTCCCGAGCATAAAAGCTATGCCGAGGGCTTTGTGCCCTGCAGCAAGCGTGAGTTTGTTTATGAGACTGACATATATTATCCCCTGCACCTGTGGCGTGGAAAGTACGGCATAAGCTTCTCTGCGGCTGAGAAATTCGGCAGTGACATTGCCAAAAGGCTCATTCCCGAAAAAGGCTCCGTTCAGCGAAAGGAGCCAAAGCGCAGAAAAGGCGCTTCAGAGGAGCAGTATTACAGCGGCAATGACAATGTGATCGTCCTTGATGACAGGCTCCGCCATTACTACGGGCTTGCTCCCTTTGAGCAAAAGTGGGATAAGCTTGCTTTTTACAAGGTGAATGACACTGTAAAAGAGCGCACCGAAATATGGTTCGAGGGCGATGTTATAAAAAAGCTTATCGTTGAAAGCAGCACGGACAGAGGCATATATTATCTGGAGTCGGATATGAACGCCGCCACCAACGGCAGGCGGACAGTGCTGCCAAAGACCTCACGGGGACGGGAACAGCCGCTTACTCCATCTTTGCTGCAAACGCCCACATATATGCTGGGGCATCTGGTGATAGGCATAGGGCAAAACTCCCACGGAGTCAGCTCCTATAACAGCTCCAACGACCAACAGCTTCCGATACCTTTTGAATCTTTGCCCCGAAAAGAGGACTTTTTCAGCTTTTCCCAGCGGTACATTGCCATGTGCGACAGTTCCTGCGGCTATGACGCTCTGCTCGAAAATTTCCGCAGCAAAAAGCGTGTTACGGTGAAATTCACTGCGGGAGATATCTTCCGTGTACAGCTCACGCCATCGCTTTACACCTATGGGCTGATAATATGCAAGGTACGCCGGCTGGAAAAATGGGCAGAGCTTCCCCAGGCTCACCCTCTCCGCAGCCTTATGACCCAGCCAATAATCTTCCGCCAGTATGCCATTGTAACTGAAAACGGCAATATGACAGCAGACGAGCTGGAAAATATCCCGCTTATGGAAATGAGAATAGCTCAGGACAATGAGATCTTGTGGGAGACCTATCCCATAGTCTGCTCCAAAAAGCTTGCGGAAAATGACATTGATCTGGGATTTTCCGCAAACACTTACCGCAGGCAGATCATCTGGAACCTTACGGTCTGGGATTATGACAATGAGACTGAGGATATCATAAAAAAGTACGGCACAGGGAAGCATTACGGCGGAGTTGCGCTGGGGATAAATGTTGACCGCAACGGATACAAGGCGGGCATCATACCCTACAGTCCCAAAGAAACAGAGCTTAAAGCGGCTCTTGCGGAGCATCTGGGGCTATCCGACTGCGCAGACCCATGCGACAGCTTTGCGGAAAGGTTCGGCGGCATAACACGCAGGCAGTTCATAGAGCTTGCCGGGGAAAGGTTCAGGAGATAATATGGAAAGCCACAAATATGACGATATCATAAATATGCCCCGCCCACAGTCTCAGCGCAGAAAAATGACGCTTCACGAGCGTGCAGCGCAGTTCTCCCCCTTTGCGGCTCTCACGGGCTATGAGGAAGCGGTAAAGGAAGCCGCCAGACTTACGGACAGCCGCCCCGAGCCTGACGAGGATAAGATAAATGAGCTTAACACCAAGCTTTCGTTCCTTAAAACAATTCTCTCCGACCGTCCCGAGATAACCGTGAACTATTTTATCCCCGACGGCAAAAAGCCAGGGGGACGCATGAAGGACTTTGCGGGAAATATCCGTGTGATAGACGAATATGACCGACAGCTGGTGTTTGAAAGCGGAAAGCATATCCCCATTGACGACGTTTACAACATTACAGGCAGCATTTTTGACGGAATGGAAGAAACCGATATATAACATTGAAAGGAGCAGAATATGAAGCTAAAATGCAACTACTGCGGCAGCTTTATAAAGGATACCGACGAAAAATGCCCCAACTGCGGTGCGGTCAACGAACATCTGATGCGCAGCGCAGACGGCATACCCAAAACCATTGAGGAGCTTAAAGCCTTCTGCCAAAAGCATAATCTGCCGCTGAAGCAGATGCGCTTTTTCATCGGTGAGAACTTCACCGAGCCTAAGGCATTCGGCATATACAAGGACGATGAGGGCAACTTCATCGTCTATAAAAACAAGGCGGACGGCAGCCGCACCGTAAGATATCAGGGCACAGACGAGGCGTATGCGGTAAATGAGCTTTATCAGAAAATGAAGTCGGAGGTAAGTATCCGCAAGGGAAAAAAGGCTGCAAGCTCATCATCGGGCGGAAATGACAAGCCCCGCAAAAAAAAATCGCCAATAAAGTCGCTCCTTGAATACACTCCGCTGATAATAGTTATAATAGGCATATTCGTTCTCGTTGCTATCTCCGTAAAATCCACACCCGACAGCGGATATTATACATACAACGACGACTATTATTACTATTCCAACGACTGGTATCGCTACGATGATTACAGCAGCAGCTGGGAGCCTGCGCAGTCCGTTGACAAGGAGCTTACAAGCCATTACAGCGACTACAGCGAAAGCGGATATTCCACCGATTACGGAATAGAGCCTTTCGAGAACAGCCGGTATGCCAACGATTCCAGTTGGGAAAACGACAGCTGGGACGATAACGACTGGGATTGGGACAGCAACGACAGCTGGGATTATAACGATTCCGACTGGGACAGTGATTGGTAATAAGCATATAATACTAATCCTCAATCAACCTATAGACAAATCCTCGGCTGAAATAAGCCCATTCTTCGTCAAGCTCCCTTGCCGGGCGACAAGCCCGCCTGCAGTCGCTTTCCTAGACTGGTCTTATTTCATCTGTCGGCTTTGTCTATAGAACGATTAAAGATTAGTATAAAAAGTCCTCCGATATCAGTTAAATGTGATATCGGAGGACTTTTTTACTTTTTCCTGTATTTTGACCTTATCAGCTTTGTAAGGTCATCGGCATCACGCTTGCTTGTAAAATATGTCACTGCCATGGTAAAGGCATATACCGCCGCCACGCTCAGGCACATCAGAAGCACTCCCAGAACTGTTTTTGATACCCAGTCGAACAGCATTCCTATCACCGACATTACTATGCAGAGCACAACATAGTGCAGAGCGGTGTATAAAACGAACCTTTTTTTCGTCTCAGGCTCGGGCAGGGACATTACTATTTCGGTAATGACCGCCGTTACCGCTCCCGACAGAACTATCTGCCAGAGAATGTTTGCGGGAAGCTCACCGCTGCCCCATACGGAATAATTTATGGCGCAGATGATAAGTATTCCTGTGGTTATCTGCACAAAAAAGCGGCAAAGCTCTTTTAAAAATCTCATCTTCTGTCCTCCTCCACACGCAGCTTCCTTTTAAGGTCAGGCACATACTGCCTTGAAATTATAGTCCTCTCACCGTTTTCAAGCACAGCCTCCAGCCTGCTGTTAAAATAGGGCACAAGCTTTACTATCTTTGAAACATTTACGATGGTGGATTTTGATATGCGCAGAAAATCTGAGTTTTCAAAGGTCTCCTCCAGCTCGTAAAGCTTTCGGCGTATCTCATAGACCTGCTTTTCGCAGTAGGCAAAGACCTTGTTATCCACCGCTTCAAAGTAGAATATCTCCTTGGGTGAAAGCTTTACTATGCCGTCCTCGGAATAGGCGGTGAGCTTGCTCCTGCCTGCCGCTATGGAATATATGAGCGACATTATCTCATCGTCCGGCTCCCTGCACCTGACGATTATCTCGTCCTCATCGCCGTCGGCAGGCTTTTCTATAATAACTCTCATGCAAACCTCTCTTATCTGTCTGTTCTGCGTGCGTATTTTGTTGCCAGCGCCCCAAGGGCAAGGAACAGAACTCCCGCTCCGAGTACTATAAGCACGCCTGCGGCAATGGAAACGTCCTTGTCAAAGACTTCAAGGGAAATTCCCATGACTTTGGAATATTCCGCTGCCATTTCTGCGGGAGCGCCCTCAAAGGTCTTTTCCATAATATCAGCGGTCATTATCTGCCTGAACATTGATGTGCCGTAGATAACGGGAGTGCATTTGAGCACTGCGGCGATTCCGTCGGAAAGAGTGCCTATGGGAAGATATATGCCGCCGATAAATCCCACAAGGGTGCCGATAACTGTACCTATGCTGCTCCATGCGCCCTCGGTCTTTGCCGCTGCGGACAGCAGATATACCAGCGAGGAATATGTAAAGGAGTTTGCGGCGATCATTCCCAGCAGCTTCATGTGAGCGGCAAAGGAAAAGGCTTCCGCTCCCTGGGTCACGCAGTATATCTCGGAGATCACAAGGGTAAGGATACAGATGACTATTGCGGAAAAGCAAGTGGAGCAGATATATCCCGCTGAAACCGTAAGCCTGCTGACAGGGGCGGTGTAGATGGAATTTATCCTGCCCTCAGCTCTGTCCTTTATCATAGGTGAAAGGGCGGAGATGGCAACGGTAACGGCATTTATGGGGATAATGCCCGCGCAGGTCCACATAAGCACCAGCAGCTTTGCATTGGCTTCGTCCGTCTGCGCATCTCTGTCGGGATAAGCCGCCAGCAGCTTTGTTACCGACTCCACGTTCATATCCCCCAGAAACAGCAGCATAAGTCCGATAACTATTATCATGGTCATCAGCGAGAAAAACACCGCAGAACGGTCCCGCAGATATATTTTCATATTTCTTTTAACAAATTCAGTAAGCTTTCCCATTTACTTTCCCTCCTCAGCTGTGCTGCCCACTGCGTTCAGGAAAACATCGTCCATATTTCCCTGTATAACTTCAAAGCCGCTTATCATGGACTTTACCTTTTCAATGGCAGGAAGCGCATCTACAGTGGATCTTACTCTGAATGACACTCCGTAATCCTCCGGGCGAGGTGAAATGTCCATTGCCCTGAGCACGCCGTCCAACAGAGAGAGCTTCTCGGCAGAACAGTAGAGCCTGCAGGAATCGTAGGTATATCGCTCTTTCAGCTCAAAGGGAGTGCCCTCCGCTCGGACTGCGCCCTTGTCGATGATGATGATGCGGTTTGCGCCTGCCGCTTCCTCCATGTAATGAGTGGTAAGGAAAACGGTCATTCCCGTGCCTGAGCGGAGCTGCTCCACGGTCTTCCACACATCTTTTCTCGAGGCTGGGTCGAGACCTGTGGTAGGCTCGTCAAGGAAAAGGATATCGGGGGTGTGCATAAGGGCGGCAGCTATCTCACATCTGCGCTTCTGACCGCCCGAAAGGGTCTTGTAGCGCTTGCCTATAAATTCGCTGAGCGAAAGAATGTCCGCCAGCTCCGTGAGCCGCTTTTTGGCTTCCGAAGATGAAGCACCGTGGAGCACTCCCCTGCATATAAGGTTTTCTTTTACGGTGAGCATATCGTCAAGGCAGTTCTGCTGATATACAATGCCTATTCGCCTGCGTATCTCTGGGGCGTTTTTCATCACGTCAAAGCCACATATCTCGGCACTGCCCGAGGTGAGCGGGATAAGGGTGGAAAGCATATTTATGGTGGTGGATTTTCCCGCTCCGTTTACTCCGAGAAAGCCCAGAAGCTCGCCCTTTTCAACGGTAAAGGATATGCCGTTTACAGCCTTGAAATCGCCGTACTGCTTTGTAAGCTTATCTGCACGTATGATGTTCATATCATCGGTCCTTTCTGTATCATGTTCTGATATTATGATACCAGAATGGACTTTGCAAATCAAGGCTTTTGCGGCAAGCTGCATTTTATTCGGGGTGAGATGCAAAATCAGAAGTCGTAAAAATCATCATCGCAGTCATCGCAATCACATTCGTCATCATAATCGTCATCATCGCAGTCATCGCAATCACATTCATCGCAATCGTCATCGTCGTAATCATCATTGCGGCTGACATTTTTATCATCATCTTCAAAGAGAGTGTGATAAACAAAAGCCTTTTCAAAAAAATCCACTTTGCCGTCACGGTTAAGATCAAAAAGCCTGTTATTAAAAAAATCGAACATATTTCCTCCTTGGGTCTCATTGTTTCTGTTTCTTTGATACTATAATATCACATTACCTGGGCGAAAAACAGGACAAATAATTATCCGTGCTAAAATATTCCAAACCTGTTGAAATCCTTTGTGCAATGTGATATAATAAGATGTTGTTAAAAACACCCAAACATTATGGAGGAATGAAATATGAAAAAATCAAAGCTTACCGCTTTACTGCTGGCAGCTGTAATGTCAGTGGGAATGTTCACCGCCTGCGGCAAGGGCGACGAAAGCGCATCGGACGCAGCTGACGCAGCTGACGCAAAGACTATCCGTGATATCACCTCAATGGAGCTTATCGGCGAGATGAAAACGGGCTGGAATCTGGGAAATACTCTGGATTCCACGATCACCAACCCCACAGGCAGCGAAACTCCCACTGACTGGGAAACTGCATGGGGTCAGCCTGTTACCACAAAGGCAATGATAGACAGCGTAAAGGCTCAGGGCTTCAACGTTCTGCGTGTACCTGTGACCTGGGAGGGCAAGTTCGGCGAGGCTCCAGATTACACTATCAAGGCTGACTGGCTTGCAAGAGTCAAGGAAGTTGTGGATTACGGCATTGACAATGATATGTTCGTTATCCTCAATATGCACCACGAGGAATGGCATATGCCCACTGCGGACAATGAGGAAAGCGCCGAGAAAATTCTCCGTGCTCTCTGGGCTCAGATCGCCGATTACTTCAAGGACTATGATGAAAAGCTCATATTCGAGGGCATGAACGAACCCCGTCTCAAGGGCACTCCCATGGAATGGAACGGCGGAAATCAGGAGGCAAGAGAGGTCATCAACCAGCTCAATGCCGCTTTTGTTGAGACTGTACGTGCAAGCGGCGGAAACAATGAAAAGCGTCACCTTATGATACCCACCTACGCTGCTTCCACTATGGACAGCGTTCTGAACGACTTTGTTATCCCCGCCGATGACAAGGTGATAGTTTCCGTTCACGCATATCTCCCCTACACCTTTGCTCTGGCAGACAACGCATCGGGCACATCTGAATGGAGTGCCGACAATTTTGCCGACACCAAGGACATTGATGAACTGATGTCAAAGCTCAAGGAAAGATACATCGACAAGGGTCAGGCGGTCATCATCGGCGAGTACGGCACAAGAAACCGCACCTTCAACACCGAGCCGAGAGCTGCCTGCGCTAAATACTACGTATCCAAGGCGACCGAAGCGGGTATCCCCTGCATCTGGTGGGACAACAACGCTTTCACCGGAAACGGTGAGAACTTCGGTCTCTTCAACAGAACAAGCTTTGAGTGGAGATTCCCCGAGATCGTAAGCGCTATAATGGAAAGCTGCGGCGCATCGGGAAGCACATCAAACACTTCTGCCGAAAGCTCTGCGGAATGATAGACAGGCTCAGGTTCGAGACTGCCTGCCGCACGGTGACATCGGGTGGAAGGCTGCAAAAGGGCATTGGCACCAAAAGCGAACGCTCCGTTCATGCGGTGCTGAAAAATTACTTTGAGCCATACCACGATTCACAGGAGCAGAAGGTAGGCAGCTATATCGCCGACATTGTGGGCGAAAGCGGAATTATTGAGATACAGACAGCAAGCTTTTCCCATCTAAGGGGAAAGCTTGCTGAGTTTCTGCCCATATCACGGGTAACGGTGGTCTATCCCGTTTATGTAAAAAAGGTCATAGTAACGCTGGACGGCGACACGGGCGAGGTAAAGAGCCGCCGCACATCTCCCCTGAAAGGCTCGGCATATGATATTTTCACGGAGCTTTTTCCCATATCGGAATTTCTGCTGCATGAAAATCTCAGCTTCACTATCATGCTGCTTGAAGCGGACGAGCTTCGTATCCCACCCGAAAGCATCGGTCGGAAAAAGAACAGGAGAGGCAGGCTTTCCGTCTGCGACCGTATCCCCACAGCGCTTATTGATGAAGTGAACATCACCTGCCCCGAGGACTGGCAAAAGCTTATCCCCTGCCTTATGGACGAGGATTACACCACGGCAGATCTGGCGGCAGCGGCAAATATCCCAAGGCAGACCGCACAGCTGGCTCTCAGCGCCCTGCAAAGGGGCGGCGTTGCAGTCCGCACAGGCAAAAAGGGACACGCATACACCTACAGATTTTATAAGGACACAGCTACCGAACAGGAGTGATAATATGGACAGATTAACAGTAAAATACAACAAACTTACCGCCGATGAATTTACCGAGATATGGCAGTCGGTATGGGGCGACGCCCCCGACAGTCGGCAGACAGCCCTTGCAATGGAGCACACGCTTTTCAGGGTATCGGTCTATGACGGCGACAAGCCTGTTGCCATGGCAAGGCTTCTTGGCGACATGGGGCTTAATTACTACATAAAGGACGTGGCTGTAAAGCCCGAATATCAGAAAAAGGGCATCGGACGGCTGCTTATAGATGAGCTGCTTAAATTCATCAGGCAAAACGGTGTAAGCGGCACTGATATTTTTGCAGAGCTTTGCGCTGTTCCCGACAAGATACCTTTTTATGAAAGGTTCGGCTTTGATTATAACGATGCAAAGCGGCTGAAAATGATGGTAAAAGCAGAATGAACGCATAATATAATACTGATCCCCAATAAAACTATAGACAAAAAATCATCGCATAATCCATATACGCAAGATTAAGATCGATTTTTTGTATAGTTTTTAATTGGTGATCAGTATAAAATAACCCCTGACCGCAAAAGTCAGGGGTTATTTTTTATTATGGGTCTATCAGTGGCTGTGAGCTTCAGCGCCCGCAGGCTCTCTGAACAGCAGAGTAATACACCACACCGCAGCCAGTGCCACAAGGATATACACTATCCTGCTGAGGATAGCGCCTGTACCGCCGAAAAGCCACGCAACAAGGTCAAAGCTGAAAATACCAACCAGTCCCCAGTTCAGTCCGCCGATAATGAGCAGAACAAGTGCGATCTTGTCAAACATAGGTAAGTCTCCTTTCAGACTATTACTTTCAGAAGTCTCCTTCTGTAAATGCAAACCCGATGAAGTATAAAACTGTTTTCAACAAAACGTATCATACTGCATATACCTCACTGATATTATCTGCATCGGTATGAAAAATATTCACCTTGAACAATTATGAGCCTGAAAATAAACATAAATGCCAAAACTTACAAAAACAACGGTAAAAATTTAAAATAAATATTTATTTTGCGCTAAAGTTTTTAAATTATCTGCCGATAATATAGGCAGAGGATTTTGTTGATTTATGTCGGGAACATTTTTTTATCTTCCCGAATATAATATTTGAACATACTGTCACTCTCAGGTGCTTTGGCTCTGACCCAAAGCCGGCATTCAGGAAAGGATCCCGCTCATGAACATTACCAAGGATAAATTTTTCTCGTCCGAGCTGCTTCAGTCGGATATGAAGATCACAAATAAAGTAAAATACACCATACTCCAGATGTGCTGCGCATTCGTCCATCTGATGCTTATCTTCATCTTTGCGGCGTTCGGCGTGTACCCAATGGTCATTTTCAATATTTTCAGCACCATATGTTACCTCAGCTGCGGCATACTGGTAAAAAAGGAGCTTTATATCCCCCTTTACTACATAACCTTTGTGGAGATAAGCCTTCACTCTTATATCGCAACGATACTTGTGGGCTGGGATACGGGCTTCCCCATGTATATCATCGGAATAACGCCCATAATATTCTATATGCACTTCTCGCTGAGCGAAAATTCCACTTTGTATGAAACGCTGCTTATCGGTCTTTGCTCCCTTGCAACCTTTGTTAGCTGCAAGTTCATCTCCTACAAGACCGAGCCGCTTTACACTATCCCCGATGAGCCTTCATTCTGGATATACATTTTCAACTCACTGTGTACCTTTGCGATGCTGGTGCTGTTCTCGCTCATATTCCTGCGTGAGATAAAATCAGCCCACACAAAGCTTGAAAATCAGAACGCACAGCTTGACCGAATTGCAGGCATTGACGCTCTCACAGGGCTTTACAACCGCCGCAGCATGGATAAGTTTCTTGCCGCTGCAATGTCATGTCCCAACGATTTCTCCATTATTATGTGCGATATCGACGATTTTAAAAAGGTCAACGACACATATGGCCATAAAAGCGGCGACAAGGTGCTTCAGGCGATATCAAAGATAATCGTTTCAAGCCTCCGTGAAGACGATTTTGTATGCAGATGGGGCGGCGAGGAAATACTTATCCTTATAAGCGGAACTTCCCTTAATCCCGCAGCTATGGCAGCGGAGAGAATACGCTCACAGGTTGAGAAAATGTCCGTTGACAGCGACGGTCAGGCAATAAAATGCACCCTTACCATAGGCGTTGCCGAAAGGTCGGAGGGCAAATCCACCGATGATATAATCGCCCTGGCGGACGAAAGGCTGTACAAGGGCAAGCGCTCGGGCAAGAACCGTGTGGTGGAATCATAAAAGGAAAGGTAATGTATGAGAGCAGTAGTTCAGAGAGTCACCCAAGCAAAGGTCGAGGTTGACGGAAAAGTAACGGGAGAAATAAAAAAAGGCTTCCTGGTGCTGGTGGGCTTTACCCACGGCGACACAGAAGCCGACTGTATAAGGGTAGCAAAGAAAATATCGGGACTGAGAATATTTTCCGATGAAAACGACAAGATAAATCTTTCGCTCAAAGACGTTGAGGGCGATATACTTTGTGTGTCCCAGTTCACATTATATGCGGACTGCTCCCACGGCAACCGCCCCAGCTTTACAAATGCGGCACGCCCCGATCTGGCAGAACCGCTGTACGAATTTTTCTGCAAGGAGCTGGAACAATACGCTCACACAGAGCGTGGCATTTTCGGAGCGGATATGAAGGTCTCGCTGCTGAACGACGGTCCTTTCACAGTAATTATCGAGTAAATATCTTTTTAAGCCTGTCCGTTACACGCTCGGACAGGCTTTTTTTATGTTCAAACTCAGCAAAGGTGCGGCGGTGATCCTTCTGCATCTTTTTTATATCCTTTTCAAGCTCGGCAATTTTCTTTTTCTCGTCCGTATTCATAAAAGCGCCCCCATATATTATGATAATATGATTATATCATATGCGGCGGGAAAATACAAGACGGCGCTTTTAATATGAAAAAAATATAGTCGGATATGTTATGCTGATCACCAATATCCGACTATGTTACCAGACTATATTTTGTTACACAAGATACAAAGGCACTACGCTTTTATGGCGGACACCCTCATATTCAAAGTTGTCGATATAGACCTGCACGGAAAACGACCTGCGCATATTTTCCTCATTGATGACATCTTCCGCCGCACCGTATTCACTGGTGCCGTCACGGTTGAGTATCAGCGCCTTGTCGGATATTTTCAGTGCGTGCTCGGGATAATGGGTGTTCACTATGGCAGATATGCCACGCTTTTCCGAAAGATTTTTAATGGTATCAAGGATTATGAGCTGGTTTTTAAAGTCCAGATTGGACTCGGGCTCGTCAAGCACCAGCATACAGGGGTCAATGGTCAGCGCCCTTGCGATAAGCACCATCTGAAGCTCGCCGCCGCTCATTTCGTTGCAGAGCTTGTCGTGAAGATATGTTATGCCCATGTCCTCCATTGCCCTTTCGGCGGCAGCCCTGTCCTCTTTGCCGGGCTGGGAAAATGTGCCCAGATGTGCGCTTCTGCCAAGAGTTACCATGTCGATTGCGCTGTAGGAAAATGCCGAACCCTTTGCCTGTGGCACATATGCTATCTTCTGCCACAGCTCCCTGTGGCGCAGCTGTGAGATATTGGTGCCGTCCAGCTCGGAGCAGCCGCTTTTCCACTTGAGCAGACCTATCATGCACTTGATGAGAGTGGTCTTGCCCACACCGTTTGAACCCAGCACCGACATGACCTCTCCGTCATTTACGGAAAAGCTGATATCATTGAGGATCTGCTTTTTCTTATATCCGAAGCAGCCGTTTTTGACCTCAAAATTCATGACCATGCACCTCCTGTTTTTTTCAGCAGAATAATGAATACAGGTGCGCCTATTATCGCCGTAAGTATGGAAATGGGTATCTCGGCGGCGGTGGCGCTTCTTGCGAAGGTGTCCATCACTATCATGAAAAATGCGCCGAGGCAGATGCTTATGGGGACAACGGTGCAGTTATTGTTGCCCTTCATCATGCGGGCGATGTGAGGTATAAGCAGTCCCACCCAGCCTACCTGACCGCACATTGAAACGCAGGAGGCGGTTATCATTGATGAAGCGGCGATGAATGCCACTCTCATAAGCTGAGTGTTCATTCCCAGCGAATGTGCTTCGTCCTCGTTAAGGGAAAGGATATTAAGACGCCATCTCAGCAAGAAGATGATAAGCACGCCGATAGCTATAAAAGGTATTCCCAGCGCAAGGTTGCCGTATGTCGCCCTTGACATGCTTCCCATGAGCCAGTAGGTTATCTGTGGCAGCTGATCCTCAGGGTCGGCAAGATATTTGAGCAGCGATACCAGCGCCTCGAACACGGCAGATATGACGATACCTGCAAGGACTATCATAATGATGTTGCTCCTGCCCTTTGTCTTTCCTATGGAATAGGTCACAAAGCAGGATAAAAGTCCGAAAACCAGTGCTGTAAGCTGTATTGCCACAAGATTTCCTCCGAAAAGCATGGCAAGCACCGCGCCGAAGGACGCTCCGCTTGCTACGCCCAGAGTATCGGGGGTCGCAAGAGGGTTTGAGAAAAGTCCCTGAAATGCCGCTCCCGCACAGGAAAGTCCTGCGCCCACCGCAGCGGCAAGAAGTATTCTCGGCAGACGGACGTTATAAATTACCGTTGCCGCTGTCTTGTCAACATCTGCTCCTGTCAGCTTTGAAAAGAGCACCTTTACGGTCTCGGAGGGCGTAAGAGAATATCGTCCGATACCAAGGCATATCAGCGCAGCAAACAGGGGAAGCAATATCATTATCAGATAAAATAAAACTCCCGCTTTGCCGTTCTTTGCTTTATTTTCCATTTATGCGACCATACCTTTCCTGAGGGTTGCTGTATGAGCCTGCGTCCTCCGTAAGTGCGGAAACGCAGGCTCCGTTTATAGTTATTTACTTTGTCTTTCCTGAAGCTTCGCTTGCGGGGGTGTAGATGTTCTGAACATCATCATCGGTAAGCTCTACGCCGTAGAATTCCTTGTAGTAGCTCTTTATCTCGCTGTCCATATCCATGTCTGCGAACTTCTCGGGCTGAATAGTCTTTGCAAGCCACTTGAGTACCAGAGGAGTATCGGAGCAGGGAGGGAACCAACGGTACATACCCAGGGGGAACTTATATACCTTGCCGTTGTTTACAGCAGATACGGTGCTCCAGTCATGACCCTCGATGGTGTTGTTGTAAAGGTCCTCAGGGAGATAGGGGCTGAAGTTTGTGATAAGGATAATATCGGGATCCCACTCATACACCTGCTCCATGTTGATCTCGGCAGAGCCTGAAAGATCGGCAGCAACGTTTATTCCGCCTGCGGTCTCGATCCAGTACTTGCTGAAGAAGTCAGAGCCGCCTGCTGTGATAACGCCGTTGGCATAATTGAAGAGAATAAGAACCTTGGGCTTATCCTCATCGGCAATGTTATCGGTAACAGCCTTTATTTCGGAAGCTGTGTTTCTGCCGAACTCGATGATCTTGTCAGCGGACTCGGAATCGCCGTAGATATCGCCAAGAAGCTCTATCCAGTCAGCATAGGTCTCGATGCAGTCGTAGCCTGCCATTGTGGTGGAGAAGCCTACTGCGGGAATGCCTGCGTTGTCGTAAAGGTCACGCTCCTCGGTATTTGCAGCGGAGTAGAACACAACATCAGGCTCCATAGAAAGCAGCTGCTCGATATTTACCGCACCGTTTTCAACAAAGCTTGTATCGGCATTTGCAATCTCGGGGAAAACATTTATAAGATAGGAATTTTCAGCCGCAGCCATTGAGCTGGGGTGAATACCGATGATATCATCAGCAGAGCCTCTGAACAGGCAGTAAACGGAGGGAAGAGGGAGGATAGAGGAAATAACAACTCTGTCGATATTGGCAGGAAGTGTTACCTCTGTGCCTGTGTGGTCAACGATAGTTCTTGTTTCGGGGTCAGCTTCGCCGTCAGTGCTGTCGGAGGTCTCCTCGCCCGAAGTTTCCTCGGAAGTATCGGCAGCACTGTCGTTTTCTGCAGCAGCAGAGGTCTCAGCCGATGTATCGGCAGCCGAGTCAGATGTGCTTCCGCAGCCTGCAAAGCAGGTAGCTGTCATTGCAAAAGCCGCTGCGCACGCAATAATTTTTTTCAGTTTCATCTCAAAAGTCCTTTCGTTATGGGTTTGCTATCCTGCGGATAATGTTCTCCATTTCTCCGCCTATGTAACAGGGATACTCATTCCAGTGAAGCTTGCTGGATACAGCCGCATGAGGAAGCGGGAGAAAATCAACATCATCACGCTTTATCAGCTTCTTTATCTCGGGGTCGCCGCACACAAGGGAATATTCTCCGCTGTTTACTGCATTTCTCACCGATTTTTCATCGGGAAGGTCAAGGTCGCCGTCTCTTGAAAGTCTGCTGTCAAGGTCAAGCATACTGCCCACTGTTATCTGCGAGCTGCCGATCTCCTCCGCACATTCCCTAAGGGAGTTGGAAAAGACCTGCTCATGTATGATAAGCACCTTTTTGCCGTCATGGACAGCTGTGAGCTTTTCTGTGCCGTTTATCTTGTCTTTAAGATTCTGTCCGCTGCCGAGGGGCATTACGCACACAAAGGGAATACCGTACTTTTGCTGCATATATTCCGCTGTGTCCAGCCCCGAAAGGGATACCACAATGTTCATATCGGCACTTGGGCAGCGCTCTATCTGAGCTATAGAAAGTCCCATTGCAAAATCTGCCACCAGCTCATAGCCGCTGTCGGTGATGAACTTTGTTACAGCGTGATAATTCATCTCGCCGCCTACGTCAAGGGGAATCATGCCAAGAACGTTAATCTTTTTCACGTCCTTGCTTCTTTCCCCCTCAAAGGGCTTTGCGAAACGCTTTATCAGCTTGATGAACACCTCGGAAGCGCCCTTGTGATAATACCTTTCTCCCGTGGAGTTTATTCCGAAGGAGGGTATTCCGCCGGCAGCCTCCGCCTCGGCAGCCATTCCCTCAAGGTCGGTGCCTATTATCATAGGAACGGGACTTCCAAGGAATGCGATAAGCGTGGGATCAAGGCTCTCGGCAGCATTGAGCGCCATCTGAATGAACTTGTCGTCATTTCCCAGAACGGCGTCCATGCGGCGCAGTCCCGAGCAATATACTGCCGAGCGGGAATTGAGCCAGCGTGGTTCATCATAGCCAGTGTAATTTCCCGTGCAGCCTGATGCGTCGTGCATAACAACTATGCCGCCAAGGTCAAAGAAAGCAGATGCCGCTCCCGAATAATCAGGCGCCAGAGGAGGCAGTGTGATTGAAAGTCTGCTCATATTATCAGCCCCGCTTTCTCTATCATCTCGCTTACGTCAGCCTTTTCATTGAAGGCAGCTATAAGCATATCCATAAGGCGGCAAACGCCGTCATAGCCGTACATATAATCGTCCTCCATAAGGTTTGCCACCTTGTCGGAGGCTGTGATGTAGCCGCAGTCAAAGCCGATGCAGAGGAAATCCTTGTCCGTAAGCCCGAACTTCACCGAATCGTGGTGGAGCGGGTTCACAAGCAGCAGGTCGGGCACAAGCTCCATAAGCTTTTCATAGTTTTCCTGCTCAAAAGCGTGAATACCGTCCGATGCCACCATTGCGACCCTGAAGCCGTTTTCAGCCAGCATAAGCGCCAGCGAAAAAGGTCTAAGCACCGCCTGATAATCCACTGCTATGGGATAATCCCCTATCACAGCCTTTGCTTCGGCTATCTTCTGCCTTGCCTTGTCACGGTAGGGCGCTGTAAGGGGAAGAAGCTCTTCGCCCAGAGCTTCGGAAAGGCGTGTGTAAAATGCGTCGATATCCTGCTCCCTGTAGGTAACATAGCCCTCAACAGTCGGGATACCAAGATTTTTCTCCATATCCTTTGAAGCCATTTTCGCCGCAGGCCCCGCAAGTATATCCAGCTTTGAGGAAGACATTTCCCTGAAATCCTCAAACCTGTCGTACTCGGATATGTGGAGCAGCCGATAGCCCTTCTGCGCCAGAATATCACGCAGGTCGCCGTTTTTGGCAACGGTGTTTATGCCGATAAGGTTCACGGTATTTTTCTGCTCCGTGCTCTTTTCAAGCAGGCTGTACATATTCATCTGGAGAGTAACTCCGGGAGGGAGCTTGCTGTCCAGCGAAATAGGATTCATCTTGCAGTGCCTGAACTGCACATTGGGGTACTTCTCCGAAAGCTCCGCAAGGATAGGCTCGTGGTCAGTGCCAAGCAGATCGTCCAGACAAGCGGTGAAAATGAAAAGCACCTTGGGTATCTTGTCAAGGCCCTCAAAAAGGTCATCAACGCCGTTTATTATCATCTGCTCATAGTCGCCCGAAATGATATCCGCCTCGTCGATGAAAAGGTACGAGACCTGCTCCTTTATGCCGTTCATCTCGCCGCCCAGCGCCGTATGACGGCCGCAGGCAAAGGGACACACAAAAAGATGATGGCTCTCGGGAACAAGCGCCGCAATTCTTACAACGCCCCAGCCGCCGTGGGAGGGGGAAACATAATGCAGTGTCTGCTCAAAGCAGCCGCACTGTGACATCAGGCTTCATCTCCTTCCGTAATGCTCAGCATATTGTCCGCCAGTCTGCGGTAGCAGTCTGCCATCTCACTGTCGGGGAAGGCTTCTATGACCGTCTTTCCCTGATTTTCAGCTTCCTGAACTACAGGACATCGGGGAACTACCGAAACGATGTCTCCGCCTATCTCCTTGAGAGCGGTGTTGACTATCTCTTCTTCATTTTCAAGATTTCTGGAATTAAGGATAACTCCCGAATACTGAGCATATCCTCTTTTGCCGAAATTCTTAACTGCGCTTGCAATGTTTGATGCCGCATAAAGGGACATCATCTCACCAGAGGTAACAATAAAAACGTTGCGTGCATATCCGCCTCTGATAGGCATTGCAAAGCCGCCGCATACAACATCGCCCAGAACGTCGTAGAGGACTATATCGGGCTTGCATATCCCGTAAGCGCCCAGCTCTTCAAGCTTCTCGAAAGCGGTGATTATTCCTCTGCCTGCGCAGCCGATACCTGGGGTGGGGCCTCCTGCCTCAACGCACCAGATGCCGTTGTAGCCTCTGAAAAGCACATCATCGGCAGTGATCTTTTCCTTTTCTCTGATAGCGTCAAGAACGGATTTGATCTTCTTTCCGCCCGTAAGGTTCTTTGTCGAGTCGGACTTGGGGTCACAGCCTATCTGTAGCACGCTCAGTCCCTTTTCGGAAAATGCAGCGGCAATGTTCGATGTGGTCGTTGACTTGCCTATTCCGCCCTTTCCGTATATAGCGATCTTTCTCATGTTTACTCCTTTTCGTCTTGATTAGCTTTTGCTAACTGATTTTCTAAATTATATCATTGGCTTTTCTGTCTTGTCAATGCTAATTAGCAAAGGCTAACTAAAATCTGCATTTTTAATAATTACTTTTTCCGCCCGATAAAATAAATCGGTGCATTTTTACATATGAAAATGTGCATATATGCTCATATGGCTCTGATATTTTGACATTCGTGTAATTTGTTAAAAAATCGCAGGCATATGGACAATTATATGAAATGTCCCGAAAATTTTCATAAAATCTATTGATTTTTACTGTCAGCTATTGTAAAATAAATACAAAGTATTGCTATTGAAAGGGAGCGTATAAAAATGGGAGCGCTTAAAGCTGCTGCAATTTTTACAGATCATATGGTCGTTCAGATGGGCAAGCCCATCATACTCTGGGGGCATGACTACAGCGGTAGAAAAATAACCGCCACCTTCTGCGGATATACCGCCGATACCCTTTGTATCGACAACTGCTGGAAGATAACCCTTCCCCCTGTGAACACCTACGGGGGACCTTATGAAATGACTCTTACCGACGGCGATGAGACTATCGTATTTTCCGACATAATGGTGGGCGAGGTATGGATAGCAGGCGGTCAGTCTAACATGGAGCTGGAGCTTCAGAACGAAAAGCACGGCGCCGAGGAGCTGGAAAAGGTCGCTGATTCCAACGTCCGCTTCTATTACACCAAGAAAAATCCTTACATAGATGAGTTCTTCTACATCGACGAGAGAAACGGCGGCTGGGCTCTCCCCTCCCCCGAATCTGCAAGATGCTGGTCAGCTGTGGGCTATTACTTCGGCAAAAAGCTTGCTGCCGATCTGGGCGTTACCGTGGGAATCATCGGCTGCAACTGGGGCGGCACATCTGCTTCAAACTGGATTGATAAGAAAAATCTTGTCCGTGATATCGACACCAAGACCTATGTTGACGAGTACGACAAGGCAATGGAGGGCAAGACCTTTGAGGATTACCTGAAAGATCTCCGTGAATACCATGAGTGGGAGGCTGAGTGGCAGCCCAAGATAAACGAGTTCTATGAGAAAAATCCCGAGGGCAGCTGGGACGAAGCACAGGAATATGCGGGAAGCAAATCCCGCTGGCCCGAGCCTCTTGGCCCCAAGTCCCCGTTCAGAGCAGGCGGACTTTACGAGACCATGCTCAAGCGCATCGCTCCCTACGGTGCAAAGGGCTTTATCTATTATCAGGGCGAGTCGGACGACCACAAGCCCCAGATGTATGAAAAGCTTCTGAAAATGCTTATCGCCCAGTGGAGATACGACTGGAACGACCCCGAAATGCCATTTATGATAGTCCAGCTCCCCATGTTCATCAACCGTGACGACATTGACCGCAAGAACTGGTGCCTTATCAGAGAAGCTCAGATGAACACTCACCTGACCACCTCAAACACAGGCATTGCGGTAATTCTGGACTGTGGCGAATACGGCAATATCCACCCTGTTGACAAGATACCCGTAGGCGAGCGTCTGGAGCTGCAGGCAATGTACCACACCTACGGCAAGATCGCCGAGGACGAGGCTTACGGCCCCACATATTACCGCTCATTCCCCGAGGAGGACTGCTTCATCATCGAGTTCAAGCACGCAAAGAGCGGCTTTGACCTTAGAAATGAGGACACCCCAAGCGGCTTTGAGCTTGCAGGCGATGACAAGGAATACCACCCCGCAGCGGCTCAGATACTCAGCGGCGGAAAGATACGTCTTACCTGCCCCAACGTTAAGGAGCCAAAGTTTGCACGTTTCAGATGGGTAAACTATGGTGATGTTACCCTCTTCGGAAAGAACGGTCTCCCCGCCGCACCTTTCAGGACAAGCCCCGAGGCATGATATGATACAACGACACCCTTTGATGTTTTCATCAAAGGGTGTTTTCTATAACTGTTCAACCATAGAGGCTAATAGAGAAATTTAATGCGCATTCGTATAAACTTGCTCGGCCATTAACCATAGAAACGCATATAAAAGAACGGAGCGAAGGCGGGCTTGTCGCCCGGCAAGGGAGCTGGCTTATTTCAGCCGAGGATTTGTCTATAGGTTGATTGAGGATTAGTATTATTTGCACAAACCTTTTATTATGTGCTTCTGACGCAAAAAATCCCTTTGATATATTTATCAAAGGGATTTTTATATAGCTTAATTACAATTACTGTTCCTGATCATACTCCGCCGAGCATTACCATAAGCGGCAGAGTTATCGCCGAAAGCAATGTTGTTACTGCAAATATCACTGCCGATATCTCGGGGCATTTCTTATATCTCAGCGCAAACATCGTTCCCGTTGCCGCTGCAGGACAGCCTGCCGCTACCAGCACCACCATGAACACCGTATCGGGGATAAAATCAAACCACCTGAACATCAGCCAGAAAAGCACGGGGCACAATATAAGTCTGAGAAATGTTGCACGGTAAACTCCGATATTTTTCAGATGTGTGCCGATGACTGTTCCGCTGATGGTAACGCCTGCACATATCATTGCAAGAGGAGTGTTCATTCCGCTGACGTAGCTTGCTGCGGATGACACCAGCTCGGGAAGTCTGAAGCCTGTAAGGAATGCGATAAGTCCCAGAAATGTTGCGATTATGGCAGGTGATGTAAGCACCTTTTTAACGGAAGTCTGCGCTTCCTTGCCGCCGAAGAACACCACGCCGTGTGTCCAGACCATTATGTTGAACACTGTAACGTAGCCTGTGAGGAAGAACACGCCCTCCTCGCCGAAAAGACCGTTTATAAGCGGTATTCCCATAAATGCGCAGTTGGAATATATGGCGGCGAACTGCTCCACAATACCCTCGTTGGTCTTGTTCTTGCGGTACAGGAATTTCAGCAGGAATATCATCACACCGTATGAGATAAATCCCAGCACCAGTGACATTCCCAGCCCTATAAGCAGCTCATTATTGAAGCTTTGCTGATATGACATAAATATCAGCACGGGGTTTACTACTTCAAGCACAAAGCCCGAAAGCTTTGAATTGGTCTCCTTGTCGATGAGATTTATCTTTCCGCATAAAAAGCCCAGCGCAACAAGGATAAACATAATAAGTATCTGCTTTACGCAGATGATAGACAATGACATTTTAATCTCTACCCTTTTCTCTTTTTTCTTTCCTTATGACCCCTTGATATGTAGATCAGCTGTTGTCCTTTTTAATAGCCGTTATAACGCTTATTACAGCTCCCACCATTATTACGGTGGAAACTATTCCGATGCCTATGCCGTGAGTGCTTACCTCCAGTATTGGCTGCGCTCCGCCTATTCCCTCGGCAGTGGCTGTGCACAGGCCGTAAAAGAACAGGAACGATGCCGCAGAGCGCATATCTCCGCAGCGGACGATAAGCAGTCCTGCGATTATGCCGATAAGGAAAAAGTCGATGGCAATGATAGCTTCCTCCGATGATATGCCGTCAAAATATGATGACAGACCGGCTGTCTGCGACACTGCAAAGATCATGAACAGCAGCGCTGAAAGGAGCACCGCCGTAATGCTGCCGAAATCCTTCTGCAAGATGTGGAAAAAATAACCATAGACCGCAATACCCGCAAAGAGCCAGAACTTGACTATCTGCAAAAATATCTCGGTCAGGTCAAAGCCCGATGTTATGCCTGTGATATGCGTCTCCCCCAGCACGAAAAGCACAAAGAAGGACAGTCCATATATGACGATCGCATAAACCGCTCCGGGGACGATATTTTCAAGCACATATCCCTTTGAGAAGAAAGAGCGCTTTCCGCCCTCCACCGCTGCAAGGAATATGAACGTGAATATGACCGCCATAACAGACGGCAGCAGCTTATCCGCAGGTGAACCGAGGAAGCGTGATGCTATGTATGCTCCTGCGCACAGCACAATAAACACTGCAAGCTTTAATATTGAACCAAGCACAAATTTTCCGTATTTTGTATCAGCCATATGTAATACCTCCCATGTCACAAAGAAAGCATTTCGGGGCGGCACTTTTCATAAACTGCGTAATATTTGAATCCGCAGTCTCTGAGCATTGCTCCGCATCTGTCAAAACAGCAGCCGAGTGTTTCGGGCGAGTGAGCGTCCGAGCCGAGAGTTATAAGCTCTCCCCCAAGCTCACGATAACGCACGAACACGTCACGGCAGGGGTTAGGCTCGGTAAGCCCCCGTGAAAGTCCCCCCGTGTTGCATTCAAGTGCTTTGCCGTCCGAGATTATCTGCCTGAGAATTTCGTCGATGTAGTCGCCGTACTCCGAATAAGAGTAGGTCAGCCCGTGGGGAGCGCCGTAGCGCACGATATAATCCAGATGCCCCAGTGAATCATAGCACTTTACCTTTCTTATCCGCCTGAGCAGGGTCTCGAAATACAGCCTGTAGGAATTTTTGCCGTGCTTCCCGAAATACTCCGGATAATATGGGTCAAGCCCGTCTATGAAATGAACGGAGCCTATGACAAAATCAAAGGGATATTCCTCCGTCAGCTTGTAAAGATAATCCGCAATATGGCTTTGCAGCCCAAGCTCAATGCCTGTGCGGATATCCAGCCTGTCCGAATATTTCTTTTTAAGCTCCGACATCGCAGCCATATACCGTGGTATATCCAGCTCAAAATCAATATCGGACACAACGTCATGATCGTGATGATCGGTAAAGCATATCCGCTCCATTCCCAGAGCTATAGCCTTTTCCGCCTGCTCCTCGGGGGGAGTTTCGCTGTCCCCTGAAAAGCTTGTGTGCAGGTGCTGGTCAGCGTACATATATTACCACCTTTCTGTCAATCCTCCGCCTTGTCATCGGCAGCCTCAGTCTCAGCAGCCTGTGTTACCGATGTTGAGCGGTATGCCTCCACTGCGGGTATCTCGTCCGCAGTAAGAGTGCCATAGGGATAGTTGTAAAGATTTTCGATGCCCTCGATAAGCGAGCCTGTGTTTGCCGCAAAGGCATTGTTGATGAAGATAACATCTGTAATGCCCTGCTGCTTCATATACTCCACAGCGTTCATTCCGAAATATCGGATATCAATGACATATATCTCGTCAAAGCTGTCAACAAGATAAGGCACAAAAGCATTTCCGTAGGATTCCTTGAAAACGCAGGCCTTTCTTCCCGTATCAAGCTCGGTAACGATCTTTGTGTGGATAGCGTCCGAACCTAAGAACACGCCGTATGCGTAGCCCGAGCCTACTCCGTCATAGAAAAGGGAGCCTTCGCCCTTGGGTGCAAGGGTGTCATAAGCATAGTAATAGGTCTTGTAATCGGACTTGGGCTTATAATAGGTGAACAGCTCGGGGCTGTTTTTAAGAATGGGATCGTTGGTGTAGCCGTAAAGGGAGCCAACATATCCGTCTATCTCCTTGACCTCGTAATCCTTGTCGATGTCGGGAGGTGTCTGACCCATTGCCTTGCAGAGAGCCACATAAGCATAATATGCGCCCCTGTGTGACCAGTGGTGGTCAGTCCTCAGGTAGATATATTCATCTGTGTGAGCCGCCAGCTCGGAATATGCGTCAACGGGAATAACATCGGCGGTGTAGCTGTCGTAGATGTGCTCGATAGCCGCCTTTTCGGAGGAGCTGTACTTGCGGAACTTCTTTGGCAGATAGAACTCAACGGAGGTGGGCACAACGATGTTATAAACGTTAACGTCCTCGCCCATGGCTTCCTTGACGGCGCCCTTGATGAGGTCTTTCAGTTCATCGGTGCCCACCTTCATAGACTTGATGGCGG
>ENA-OWRJ01000305-OWRJ01000305.1-human-gut-metagenome-genome-assembly--contig:-NODE-305-length-70284-cov-8.114896_pt1 | contig 70284 bp, 77 predicted proteins | sample MGYA00248269_ERZ651897 | MGnify/ENA primary metagenome ERZ651897 (study PRJEB26924, sample SAMEA4378252) | human gut metagenome | biome: human gut; feature: human-associated habitat; material: faeces...
GAAGAAGAAATGAACTGCATCTTGGATCTGCTCGAAGATTGGTGTCTGAAATACGATCAGGATTATGTAAATACGGTCGTACTTGTAAAAAATGATCAGATCACATCGTGGGGAAGCGTAGGCAACCAAGAAGACTTTGACGTTTACAGAACAAAAAAGCGCCCATAAGAGGCGGCAGCCTCTAGGACGCATAACTAAACAACCAAGATTATTGTAACAGAAAGGATGAGAAAAGTGAAGAAGTTTAAACTAACAAGCGAATTTATTGTAGATATTTCCGGCGTGAAATTGTTTCGCATTAAAGCGTTAATTGAGTTTGGCAATGTAAAAGCCGGGGATTTGGGAGGATACATAGAAAAAGAAAAAAACCTGAGTCATATGGGCAATGCATGGGTTTCCGGCAATGCACAGGTTTTCGGCAATGCACGGGTTTCCGGCGATGCACAGGTTTTCGGCGATGCACAGGTTTTCGGCAATGCACGGGTTTTCGGCAATGCATGGGTTTCCGGCGATGCACAGGTTTTCGGCAATGCATGGGTTTCCGGCAATGCACAGGTTTCCGGCAATGCATGGGTTTTCGGCGATGCACAGGTTTTCGGCAATGCACAGGTTTTCGGCAATGCACGGGTTTTCGGCAATGCACGGGTTTCCGGCAATGCACGGGTTTCCGGCGATGCACAGGTTTTCGACAATGCACAGGTTTTCGGCGATGCACGGGTTTCCGGCGATAAGGATTATGCATATGCTCACGGTTTCGGATCTTGTAATCGCACAACCACATTCTTCCGGCTTAAAGATGGAGATGTAGGCGTACGCTGTGGATGTTTCTACGGAACGCTTGCGCAGTTCAGAGATAATGTCTGCGAAACGCATGGAGAGACAAAGAAAGCACAAGAATATTTAATGTTAGCGGACTTAATGGATTTCAGATTCAAAAATTAAAAAAAACTAACGAAAGGAGATTTGTAAAGATGATTACATGCGATAAAGGGAATGTGGAAATGGAAGGAAATTTAATATTATTAGAAGCAGAAACAATCGCGATATTAAGAGGAATAAGAAACACCCTCGAAGAATCGTGTGAAAAAAAACATGCAGAAGAATTAATGCAAAAAATATTTGAATTATCCGCAATGACGCGAGAAGAAATAGAAGAGGAAATGAAAAAATTAGCACAAGAAATAGAGAGAGAAATAGCGGAACACCTAATGAAATGAACGAGGAGCTTATTTTGTGGATCATCCGCTGGGAAGATCCGTACGCATTAGAGTGTAAGACAATGACCAGACTGGAAGTCGAAAAGTACGCTCAAGAAAATCAAAAAAGCGCGGAGGTACATATATAATCAATTAAAAAATGTGAATAAATTAAGTAGAAAGGAAAGAAGATGTATGAAAATAATTAAATTAAAAAGTATTCACATCCAGAATTTTAAGGGATGTGTGAACAAGTTAATTTCATTCGGCGAATTAACGAAAATATATGGCGCAAATGCAACTGGAAAGACAACGGTATTTGATGCTTTCACATGGTTGTTGTTCGGAAAAGATTCGCATGGAAGTGCAAAGTTTGATATTCGCACATTAGATAAAGACGGAAAGATGATTGACAATCTGGAAATATGCGTAGAAGCAATCCTTTCTGTCGATGGAGAAGAATATACCTTGAAAAAAGTTCAAAAACAAAAATTTGTGAAGAAAAGAGGGACAGGAACAACAGAGTTTCAAGGAAATGTTAATGAGTTTGAAATCAACGGTTATCCGAAATCAGAAAAAGATTTTAAAGAGTTTATTTCCGGCATGATTGACGAAAAGATTTTCAACCTTGTTACAAATCCGATCGCATTTACTTCTTTACCGTGGAAAGAACAGAGAGAAATCTTGATGCAGTTCGTTGCAGATTCTTCAGATGTTCAGATTGCAGAGGGGTACGGAGAAAAGTTTTTAAAACTTATTCCAGAGCTGAAAATCGCAAGCACGGACGATATTCTGAAAAAGTATACAAAAGCGAAGAATACATTAAAAGAGAAAATGACAGAGATCCCGGCACGCATTGATGAAGTATCGAAACAGCTTGTCACAGTAGATGTCGGTGCTCTTGAAGTGGAAAAAGCTGCGAAAGAAACTGCTTTGAAAAAAGTAGAGGATAAACTTGCTGGTGGAACTGAGAAAAGCAAAGAGATCAATGCTAAAAGAGAACAAGTGATGAACCTGAAATTTGATTTAAGCGATATCAGCAATAAAGAAACAGAGATTCTGATGGAAAAGAGAAGAGGTGTGGCTTCTGAATGCAACGAAGTAGAAGAAAAACTAATGTCTTTGAAAAGACAGGCTAATTCTATTGCGGTGGATATCGAAAGCGCAGAAAAGCAAAAAGAGAGTGCGGAAACTGATAAAAAGAAATTTATAGATGAATGGAGACGCGAAAAAGCAAGCGTGTTCCCAGAAATGAAGACATTCCTAGAATATACGCCATTGCCGGAACTTGCAGAAGACGATTTGATTTGTCCGACTTGCGGTCAATCTCTTCCGAAAGAAGTTCGAGAAAAGCGTATTTCTGATTATGAGGAAAGAAAGAAAAATGACGAAGAGAGATATAAAAAATCGAAGGCTGAATATGAAGAACGCTACATTTCAGATAAAGAAAAGTTTGAAAAGAACAGAGAAAACAATCTGAAATCCATTACAGAAAAAGGACAGAAAGCAGCAGATAATATTCGAGAATATCAGAAAATCATTAATGATAAACAACAGGAACTGGAAGCAGTCAATGCAGAAATCGCAAAATTCGAAGAAACATTAAAAGAAAAGAAAGAAATTCTTGAATCGATCCCGACTGTAGCCGATATGTTAAAAAATGAAGAGTACAAAAAAATCAGCGAACAGATTCTTATGTTGGAAAATGAAATCGAAGAAATGAGCAAAGAAACAGTTGGAAAAACAGAATTAGAAGCAAAAAAAGCTGTTTTGCGTGATGAAATCTCAGATATTATTGCGAAAATCAAATCTGTGGACAATTCAAAAGTTAAAGAGCGTATTGCAGAGTTGGAAAAAGAAAAAGCGGAAGTCGGACAGAAGATTGCAGAACAGGAACAAATGATTGATTTAACAGAAGAATTTATCAGAGAGAAAATGAATCGAATTTCTTCTGTGATTAACGAGAAGTTTGGGGGAAGAGTTACGTTTAAACTTTTTGAAGTTCAGATAAATTCTGGAATCAGAGAAACTTGTGAATGTCAGTGGGATGGAAGAACCAATATGAGTAATGGAGAATCTATCGTGGCAGGAATGTATATTTGCAAGGCACTATCTGAATTATATGAAGTTAGTTGCCCTCTTTTCGTAGATAATTCGGAAGCGGTCAGCGATGGTAGATTTCCAGATATGAACTGCCAAGTTATAAAATTGTTTGTTTCTAATGATAAGGAGCTTGTAGTTTGCTAGAAATGTTTGATTAGGAGTGGAAAATGAGAGCAGAATGGAGAATCAAAGGAATTTATAAGGCTGATGCTCAAAAAGTCGCTGATGAAATCGGAGATAAAAAAGTTACACCACAAGAAATTCTTGAAAAGGCTAGAGATGAAACATCCGAACTTCACAAGTGTTTTGAATGGGATGATAGCGTGGCAGCAGAACGATACCGATTGCAACAGGCTGGAAATGTACTGAGGATGTTGGTATTTACTCCAAAAACAAGTGAAGAACAGCCAGTACGATGTTTTCACATAACTACGGAGAAAAATACATATCAGCCGACACAGCAATTTCTTGTTCAAGAAAACGAGTATCAGATCCTTTTGAAAAAGGCATTGAATGAGTTAGAAACATTTAAGCGAAAATACCATACACTTTCCGAACTGGAACAGGTATTTGAAGCAATAGAAAGTATTTAAAAACTGAATATCTGCTTATCGCCTGTGTAGTTGACAGATAGACTGTCAAAGAAACATAAGGTATATCAATAAAGATCACGACACGATACTACACTACAAGACATTCTATCTGTGAATTATGCAGGCGAAGATGGTAGGTATAGCTGTTGGCTTGATTGCTGGCAATAAAAAACAAAACTAACGAAAAAACAGGAAAAATCATCTAAACAAATTATATGAAAGAATAACATACTATATTGCATGTTTTCAAGTCAATACCTATGCCTATCATTGGCAGATAAAAGTAAAGCATATTATAACGAATAATAGGCTATGAAAGTAAAAGACAGAATATGAAACCATAACAGTTTGACCGTCTTGTTGGTTGCAATAGTAACCGAAACCAAACTTTACGAATGAATAGGACGGAATATTGAAGATTACGAAACCGAAGAATAGAAGAGCATATAAGAAAACAGACTATTGCAACGAATTGGACGGTCAAACGGAAAAACATACAGGAGGGTTATAAAAATGAAAAATGAATATGTAATTGAATTAAAGCCGTTAGGAAATAAATTTATGGAAGTAACTATTGTAGGGGATAGTGATTTAGTCCTTAACAAAATGAATGATGTCAATGCAAAGCAGTTGATCGATAAGAGAAAGGATAAGGCAAAAGACACTACAAAACCTAATACGTGGGAAGAAATTATTACCTCTATGCACTGGTACAACGGAAAACCTACCGATTTTTCAGAAAAAGGTCTTGCAAAAGCATTAAAGGAAAATGCGCCTTGCATTACTGATTTTGGGTTGAAAAAATCTTTCGGAGACGCTGTAGTTCGCGCCGAGATCGACAAGTACAAGACAAAATTTGATGCAAACGTGAACATGGTGGATAAAAGCGGTTTAGTTCCGATTAAATTTGCAGAGCATTTTATTGATGAGAAATTGATGTCTCCAAAGAAAGGAAGTCCAGTGCTTGTTCATCTAAATCGATTTACTGGATGGAGCGCAACATTCACAATTTCTTATATGGAAAATGTATATTCTGCGGAACAGATTATCAATATCATCAATATTGCAGGATTTGGACTTGGAATTGGAAGTGGCAGAACGAGTGGTTTTGGAAGATACCATGTAGAAAATGTAAGGGCGGTGTAAAGAATGATCGCAATTAAAGCACGATACTTAAAGCATGGAGAAGCCATCGGAAAAGACTATGTTTTTGCTTGCAACTTCCTTCCGAAACTTGGAGATATTGTAAAAGCCGGAAAGGCAAAGGCGGTTGTGACGGAAGTAGATACATCAGATGGTGCGGTTTACAAGTACGATGGGGAATTAAGAGTAGCGGAAGAGGTGGAGGAATAAATGTCAGAAGAAACAAAAGAATACATAAGACTTCACATGGAAATATTGAGAGAATCCATGAAGAAAGAGGGATTGTTATTTGCAATCGCAGTTGATAAAAAAGATTTCGACAATTCGAGCATCTGCATTATCGAAAAAGAAGCACTTATTTCAAAAGGAAAAGCCGAGGGAATAAAGTTTCGATTAGATGAATTGAACAAAGGGTTATTGTAGGAGGAATAAATTATGTCAGAGAATGCACAGGTAGAAAAAAATAACACAGAAGTGGATCAGGAGAAAAAAGCATTTACCACAGGGCTTAGCGAATGGTCAAATACGATTACAAACCTTATAGAAAGAGATTATGACTCTTGTGGTGTAAAGTTTGATGATTATTCTAAGAAATGCGCATTAGAAGCAATGACTTCTATTTATAATCTTGTAAGAACAAACCCGAAAGTAAATATGGGAAGTCTTGATACAAGCAATTTAAGAGGAATCGTTGAGCATTGTGCAAGTCTAAAACTCAACCCAAGTGCTTATCCGAGAGAGTGTTATTTCCAGTTAAGAAATGTAAAAGTTGGTATAGATGAGTATGGAAAAGACATTTGGCAACAAATGGTAGAATTTGGAATTGAGGGCGCAGGATATGACGCACTTTTGAGTAACTACGGAAAAGATGTAGATAGAGTTTATCCATATTGGGTTGTCAAAGAAGGAGATACATATATTCCACCAAAGCATAAAGGTATTGAGATAACACCTCCTGAGTGGGAAGAAAAAGGACTATCTGAAAAGGCTGCGAGAGTCGTATATCCAGTAAAACTAACAGATGGAACAGTTGTATATCTTATGGCAAATAGGGAAAGTGTGAAAGTGAATTTTCTTGCCCATGTGAAACAAAATATGATAAATGCTACATTCGGGATTTGCGCTGACAGATATAAGGCAACAGAAAAACAAAAAGAGCAGATCAAGGAGAAAAAAGCGGAGGTATTGAATGCTTTGAGAAAATGCGAAACCATTGATGATATGATTTCGTGCGAAGCTGCAAAACCGTTTATTAGCAGTTCGTGGCTTGACACTCCAGAAAGTATGATTGTAAGAAAAATGCTAAATAATGCTACGAGGAAATATCCGAAGAATTATGACACCATGGCAAATAAAGCGTTTATCGAAATGGATGAGATTTATCAGAATTCGCGGGCAGAAATCGCAGAAAACGAAAATTCACAGCCATTTGAAGTTGTGGCAGACGTGGAAGCGAAAGAAGAACCAAGTTTTGTGACGGAGGGGTAGAAAATGAGAGTAATTAGCCAGGATGGAATGCAAGATATTCCGTATAAGAAATTTGTATTTTCAATTACAAAAGACAACAGGATTGTAGCAACGATAGGTTGTACTGCTCCTCCAACAGAATTGTATATGTCATCAGTTGCAAAATATTCTATACGAGAAAAAGCCATGAAAGCAATGGAAATGTTGAGAAGTGCTTATACAGGGATGCCAGTTGTTTTTCAAAATATAGAACCTTCAGAAAAGTTTAGGGAATTACTTGAAATAACAAAAACGAACGGAATTATCACAATCACAGATGATAAAAAGTCGAAAATCGAATATGTCAATAATGTGATTTTTCAGTTTCCGAAAGATGAAGATGTGGAGGTATAGTATATGAAATTACATTTTTACATTTTGAAAGGACTATACGGAAGTAATCCAAAACTCACATATTCTGAATGTGAAGTGGACGAAAAGCCAAAAACTTATAAACCGATAAGCAGATTCCCGGACGGATATTTTAGTTCGTTCGTTAAAAAAGAAGATGTTGCGAGTTTAATCGGAGGAAACGTAGTTGTCTTAGAAGAAAAAGATGATAAGAAAGCAAAAGAAATATTTGCACATTATTTTGATCGAGCCATTGATCTTAAGAAAAGTGAAATAGATAACTTGGAAAAAAGTTAAAAGCTATTAACGAATTTGGGGATGTATAGCATGGACGAAGCAGAGAAAATAAAGATTATTGCCGAACATTACGGATATGACTCGCAAAGCAGACAGTGCATTGAAGAGATGGCAGAATTGACACAAGCCATCAATAAGTGGTGGAGAGTTTGCGGAAACGGTCAAAGGACTGAGAAAAGTATTGCAGAGTGCAGAGACAATTTGGTTGAAGAAATTGCGGATGTGCAGATTATGTTATGGCAGATCGAATACCTGCTTCTTTCTACACCGGAAGTAAATCAGATGATTACACAGAAATTGAACAGGCAGTTGGAAAGGATTAAGAGAGAATGGTTGAATTTGAACAATTAAGCTTTTTAGACGATGAAAAACCTTTATTCAAAATTAAAAATCCCATTATGTTGATTGAACTTTTTGCAGGAGTTGGAAGTCAAGCAATGGCACTTAGAGATTTAGGAGCAGATTTTGAACATTACAGAGTGGTTGAACTCGATAAGTATGCTATTAAAAGTTATAACTCAATTCATGGAACAGAATTTCCAAAAATGGACATTACCCAAATTCATGGTTCAGATTTAGGAATTGAAGATGTAGAAAAGTTTACATATTTGATGACATATTCATTTCCATGCCAAGATTTATCAGTTGCCGGGAAACAAAAAGGAATGGCAAAAGGCAGTGGTACAAGGTCTGGATTGTTGTGGGAAGTGGAACGATTGTTGAATGAAGTTGAGAATTTGCCACAAGTGCTGCTTATGGAAAATGTGCCACAGGTTCACGGAAAGAAAAATATAGAAGATTTTCAAAACTGGATATCATTTCTTGAAAGTAAAGGCTATTCGAATTATTGGCAAGACCTAAACGCAAAGAATTATGGAGTTGCACAAAATAGAAATCGTTGCTTTATGGTTAGCATTTTGGGAGATTGGAAGTTTACATTTCCAGAACCAATAGAACTAAAAAGAGTAATGAAAGACTATTTAGAAGATGTAGTAGATGAGAAGTATTACATAAACAATGAGAAAGCGCAAAAGCTGATACAAAAACTTATTGACAATGGAACACTTCAAAATACAATTCCTACAGACAGACAGACAGACAGACAGACGGACGGACGGACGGAACTGTCGTTGACGGAACAATCAATAATCCAAGGAAACGAGATGTCGCAAACTGTATCAAAGCAAGATATGATGCAGGGATCTCGAACCTTAGTGCAGACGGAACCGTGGTTGTTGAACAACGAAAACATTGGAAGAAAAACAGACACGGCAACTTGTTTGCTTGCTAGAGATTACAAAGGTTATGGAAAGATGCAGCTTGGAAATGGAGTAGTAGAGCAATGGAGGAAATCTTAGGTAGCATTTATTGTAACAACAGCGAGATATTCGGCATTCGATTGATGAAGAATATGTTTAAAACAATAAAGGCGGATAGTCATGATTTAGGAGTTGTTATGAAAGAAAAGAAAATTGGAAACTTATATGGATTCTCCGGTGGGAATTATGCAGGGAATGTATATGAAAAAAACAATTTATGTCCAACAATTAATACGTGCCAAGGAGGTGGGAAGCAGCCAATGATTATTGATAATCCAAAACAATTAGGATTTATGGATAGCGGAACCGGAAAACATCAATCGAATACTGTGTATGACGAAAAAGGAATTTGCCCTAATATCACAACAATAGAGGGTGGCGGAACGCAGCAAATTAAAATTGCAACGGCAGATGCAATCATGAAAGACAATACGATTTGTGTTGCTATGAGAGGCAGAAATCCGGAGAATCCATCAGACAGAACGTCAGGAGTACATACAGGGCAATGCTTGGAAATAAATCAAAACGGAACGAGTAATACGCTCACAAGCGTTCAGAAAGACAATCTAGTGATGCAAACCAATAATTGCATTGATATACAATACAGAATATGAAAACTAACTCCGAGAGAATGTTGGAGATTAATGGATTTCAAAGATTATGATTTTGAAAAAGCACAAGAAGTAAATTCAAATACACAGTTGTATAAACAAGCAGGGAATTCGATTGTGAAGAATGTGCTTGTTGCAATATTTGGACAAATGATTGATGGAAAGGAAAATGTTTACAAGGAGGTGGTCTAATGCTTATGAAATGTATAAATTCCGGTAGTAGTGGTAATGGATATGCACTCATTTCAGATGATGAAGTTCTACTAATAGAATGTGGAGTTCCGTCGAAAGAAATGTTGCGTGCGATTGATTATCAGACAGGAAAAGTTGCCGGATGCCTTATCTCTCATGAGCATGGTTAAGGAGACCATGCAAAGTATATTAAACAGTACATGAAGTACGGGATCAAGTGCTATACATCTGATGAAGTACAGGAACGGATTGAAACGATCTACGGAGAAAAGACGGTTGGAATGAATCGTATGCACGTTACAAAAATCGGTTCATTCCAAGTGATACCGTTCCAGTCACCACATAACGGTACAGAATGTGACGGTTTCTTGATTAAACATGAAAAAATAGGTTGCTTGCTATTTATTACAGACGCAGAATATTGCAAATATGATTTCTCAAAAATGGGTATCAACCATGCAATGATCGAGTGCAATTATTCCGAGGATTACTTAGATGTGGAAGAAAATCAAGGTAAAACAAATCATGTACTGCAAGGACACATGGAATTACAAACTTGTAAAAGGCTCATACAGACGATTAACAGTCCAATGCTAAGAAGTGTAGGCTTACTGCATTTAAGTTCACAGAATGGAAATCCTGAACGATTCAGAGAGGAAATAGAAGAATTGGTCGATTGTGATGTAGATGTGTGGGTAGCAGAAAAAGGTATAGAAAGGGAATTACGGTTGGAACCGTTTTAGGTGAGAAATGAAAGAAACATTAAAAGTCAAAGATATTCTTTCGCATTGCGAAGAATCTGCGAAAAAGTGCAGAATTTTAGCAGATAAGGCAATTGAGAATGTCGGTCATGGAGAAAGCGAAGAATCAGCAATCGGGGCGTGTGCGTTCTTCATGCAAGAACAAAGAATGTATCGGCAGATTATACCGGACATTATCAGAGAATTGGCAGAAAGTGAGGATAAGGAATGAACAGCATTGTAATTGTCGGTCGTGCGGTCAGAGACGCAGAAGTGAGATATTCGCAAGGTGAAAAATCAACAGCATTTGGAAATTACACTCTTGCAGTTGATAGACCGTACAAAAAGGACGGAGATAAAGAAACAGATTTTATCATGTGTAAGGCAGTTGGAAAAACTGCTGAATTTGCAGAAAAGTATATCACAAAAGGTGTGAAAATGATCGTTCGTGGTCGGATGCAGATTGACAACTATACAGACAAGGACGGAAACAAAAGACAGTCAGCATATATTTTCGTTGAGCAGCAGGAATTTGCAGAGAGTAAAAATGCAAATCAGCAGAATAACAACAATGTACAGGCTGGTCCGTCGCCTTATGGAAATATTCCTACTGATTCGGATGGATTCATGCACATTCCGTCAGATATAGACGATGAAGTTCCTTTTGTATAGATTGGAGTGACGAAAAATGACAATACAAGAAGCGATCGGAATGCAAGAATCAATTAAGAGATTTCATAGATACGATGAAGAAGTCGAAAGTAGTTGCGATATGGCAATACTAGCATTGGAAAAGCAGATACCTAAGAAATACGAGTTTAAGGACAGAGTACCGTATTGCCCATGTTGCGGAGAAATAGCCACAACAAATACAGGGGATAGTTTTCTTGATTACTGGTTAAGTTTTTGCAATAAGTGCGGACAAAAATTAGGGAGTGATAAATATTGAGTTATCAAAACTTTAGACAGATAAAAGCTATTGAGCAGAAGAATAAACAGCGGTTGCTTGAGGTTAATTCAAAATTAGACGATGAAAGCGGAATTTACTTTCTGGCAAGAGAAGATGAACAAGGTTTCCGATACGCTTATGTCGGACAGGCAGTACATATTTTAACGAGATTAGCACAACACCTATCTGGATATGAACAGCATATTGACCGTTCTCTAAAAAAGCATGGGTTGTACTCAGAAGATAATACATATGGGTGGAAAGTTGGATGTATGCACTTTTCAAAAGATAAACTCGATGAAGCTGAGAAGTATTTTATAAAAGCGTATGCAGATAAAGGTTACCAGTTACGAAACAAAACTTCTGGCAGCCAAGGCGAGGGAAAGTCGCAGATTGCAGATTACCGACCGCAGAAAGGCTATCATGACGGTTTGAAACAAGGTAGATTGAATTTGGCAAGGGAATTATCATCTATCGCAGAAAAGCACCTTAAAATCGAAATTAGAGATGACAAGAAGAACAATAAGATTTCACAGAGACAGTTTGAGAAGTTTAAGGAACTGTTAGGAACCGAAAATTATATGGGAGGAAATTAAATGTGTAACATGAACAAAATTTTAGAAAAAGCAAAAGAATTAGTAGCAATGTTGGAGGAAAAGGAAATATCGGATAAAGTTGAACTTTCCACAGTTTCTCCGGGCTGTGTGATTGACCTTGGGGAAGATGAATTTGTGGTGTTAGACCATGATGATGGCGGAACATTGATTATTTCAAAGGGTTTCATGGAAGAAAATGTGAAATTTGGTGATAACACTGATTTCAATGGTTCTAATGTGCAGCGTGTGTTGTATGAAGATATTCTTCCGAAGATTGAAGCAACTGTTGGAAAAGACAATGTTCTTTCACAGACTGTGAAATTAACAACAGTTGATAATCAGAATATTTATGAAGATGTGACTGGAAGAATCCGGTTACTGACATTTGATGAAGTTAGAAAATACAATCCGTTGATCGTGAATAAAGATTTGGATGATTATTGGTGGACAATGACTCCGTGGACAAGCAATGATAGATGGAAATATCCAATCGCCGTTGTTTCGCCGGTTGGCGTCGTCGACTACAGGCGCTACTATGGCAGCTGCGGTGTTCGCCCAGTTTTGTATCTTAAATCTAATATCTTTGTATCTTTGGGAGGAAAATTCGATGAGAAATAAACTTGAGCAAAAATTAAATGAACTGGAACGGAAGTTAGACGACGGTTTAAATGAATTAAAAAAGTTAAAAGCAAAATTAGAAGCGGAAAAGCTCGCAGGATTAAAAATCGGAGATACCTTTGAATTAATTGGGAAGAAATGGAAGATTCTGGATTCGAATGAAAATGACATGCTATGCATTTGTATGGAATCTCTAGGAGATAAAACATTTGATTCAGAATGCAACAAATGGACATCAAGTAATTTAAGAAATTATCTCAATACAGAAATATATAAAAAAATCTGTGAAGAAATTGGTGAAGAGAATGTGATTGAGTTTGAACGCAATCTGTTGTCTCTTGATGGTCAAACAGAGTACGGAGCTTGCAAAGATTTTGTTTCATTGATTTCGATTGATGAATACAGAACGTATCGAAGTCTGATTCCAAATTTTGATGAATGGTGGTGGATGCTTTCACCGTATAGCACAAAATGTAACGAGGATTCAAGTTATGTTTCCGTTGTTTCGCCGGTTGGCGGCATCGGCTTCGGGATCTACTATAACGGCAGCGGTGTTCGCCCAGTTTGTATCTTTTCATCTACGCTCTTTGAATCAGAGGATGAGTAAATGGCAGAAACAGAGTTGCAGGTAATTTTAAAAGCAATGGAACTTTCCGAGCATACATTGAGACTGACATCGAACTGTAACCGTTATCCAAAAAAATATCGGTTTTCACTTGTAGATAAAATGCAAAATAAATGTCTTTGTATCTACGAATCATTGATGGAAGCAAACCGGACTGACATAAGAGAATATAAACGTGAACGTCTGGAATTGCAGACCAAAGCGATTACATATTGCGATGAGATGTTGTTTTATATCGAATTATCTATGAAACTAAACATCATCAATACAAAAAGCATGGAATATTGGTCGAAAATGGTAAAAGATATTAAACACATGACGATCGCTTGGAGGAAGAAAGATAGAGGAAGATAGTAAAATCATAGGTTATATATCGTTAAACCGTTGTTTCGCCGGTTGGCGACATCAACAACAGGAACTACAATAACAGCAACGGTGTTCGCCCATTCTGTATTACAGACAGTCGGAGTAGGCATCAAGCCAAAACCAGAGAAAGAGATACAAAAAGATGTATGACCTTCCCAAAACGGGTAAATACAAAGGAGTTTTGGAAATGGACAAGGACATTATTACGAATTTCGAAAATTTATATCGTTCTTATCGAAATGCAAAGCGTGGTAAAAGTCTTAATGGAAGTTGTGCAAGATTTCAAAATATGAGCCTTGAGGGAATTCACCTACTGAAAGAACAGTTGGAGAATCAGACTTATCAAATTGGCAAATACAGTCAGTTCAAGATCTATGAACCGAAAGAACGAGTGATAATGTCCTGTTCATTCAAAGATAAGGTTGTTCAGCATTGCTTGTGCGACAATATATTGCACCCACGATTGAAAAACGTGTTCATAGAGACGAATTCTGCCGGACAGATAAGAAAAGGTACGTTGTATGGAATGGATAAGCTGAAAGAGCAGATGTTGTCCTTTTACAACGAGCACGGACTTGACGGTTGGATATTGAAATGTGACATTACGAAATTCTTTTACAGCATTGACCATGAAATTCTGAAAGATATTGTGGACTATTATTTCCCAGATAGTTACACAACGTGGTTGAACCATTTATTCATTGATAGCACAGACGGAGTAGGACTCCCACTTGGAAATCAAGTAGCGCAGTTATATGCCATCCTGATGTTAGACTGTGTAGATCATATGATAACCGAAGAACTTGGTATTAGGTATTACGGACGTTATATGGATGATTTTTATTTGATTCACCGTGACAAGGAATATTTGAAAGAATGTCTGTTACATATCGAAGAAATGTTATCAAGCCTTGGACTATTATTGAATGGAAAGACACAGATTTGTCCGGTCAAGAATGGACTACGGTTCCTAGGATTTCATCATTATGTGACGAAAGACGGAAAATATATCCGGCGGTTGACTTCCGAAAATAAGCGTAGAGCAAAGAAAAAAGTCAGAAATATGGTTCGTTTGTTGAAAGCTGGAAGAATTACAGAAAAAGAGTTTGAACAGCGATATAAAGCATGGAAGAATCATGCATCACATGGAAATACAGTGAAACTACTGCATTCTATGGATTTATACATAAAATCAGAACTTGAGAAAGGATATGGTTAAATGTCTGGATATTACCAAATGACATTAGACGATATAGCAAATGACACAGAAAAATCTTTCGGGAATCGCAAAGATTTATTGGACACCATGAGCCTTTACGGATCCGCTCTTTTCCTTGCTGCATGTATTCAAGAGATGGATGTGACACGTTTGACGGATGCTGATTATTGGTTAGATTATTTAAAACAGGAAGTTGATGATAACGGAGTACCTTTGGAATGAGTGGTTGGATAAAAATACATAGAGATATTTCATATCACGAAATATGGAGTGATAAGCCTTTTTCAAAGGGGCAAGCGTGGATTGACCTTATTATTCTGGCAAATCATTCAGACAACAAGTGCATGGTCGGGAATAAGGTTGAAGAAATTAAACGTGGTAGTTTTATCACGTCAGAACTGAAATTGATGGACAGATGGGGATGGGGAAGAAAAAAGGTTCAGTTGTTCTTGAAGTTTTTGGAAAGTGAATCCATGATCGTCCGAGATGCGAACAATAAGAGAACAGCAATAACCATTGTGAATTATGATATTTATCAGTATCAGGGAACAGCAAAGGAGCAACAAAAGAACACAAAAGGAACATCAAAAGCGCACAAACAAGAAAGAAAGAATAATAAGAATGAAAAGAATAAATTTAATAATTTTGAGCGTAGGCAGTACGACATGGATTCACTTGAAAGCAAATTGATGGAGGTGAACAGAAATGGCACAAACAATCAAGCATAGTTTTAATGGAAGTCCAAGGAAGCAGTCGATTGGATACAAGACTGGTAATATGGCAGCTTTCATGTATGCCGGTTCAAAACGAAAGAGAAAGAAAAGGGTGAAAGGTAAATGAGTTGGGCAAACAATGCACATAAGCGAATAGAAAAACAGAAAGCAGACGAAAAGTTCAATCAAGATGTAAGAAATGCTATGGACTTGTTTTTCCTCATAACAGCAGATTACCTTCATAGATATGAGGGATATTCAAAGCGTAGGATTTTGAGGTTTATTGATTTTGCAACGCAGCAATTACATTACGCAGAAAATGATAGTGATTATTTCATTTTAATCAATGAAGCTTTGTATGATGAAACGGGAGTAAATGTTTTAAAGGGATTTGTGAGAAAGGAAAAAGAAGTGTAAAGATGGCATCGGTAATAATTATTTTGATAGCGTTCCTGATCGGGTATCTGGTCGGGTACTGCTGCGGAAAGGACGATACAAATGGATAAGGAGCAAAAAGCGATCGAAAGGATAAAAACGGCATCTGACATGAGTTTACATCATTACAAAAAACCGCTTGTTTGTACATATTCTGGCGGTAAAGATTCGGATGTAATGCTGGAACTATTCAAACGATCCGGTATTCCGTTTGAGGTGCATAACAGCCATACGACAGCAGATGCACCGCAGACGGTAAGGCATATACGAGAGGTATTCCAACGATTAGAACTGGATGGTATCAAGTGCGAGATTGAAAAACCAACATACCAAGGAGAACGTACAAGCATGTGGAAATTGATACCGCAAAAGTTAATGCCGCCAACGAGAATAGCAAGATATTGTTGTTCTGTTTTAAAAGAAACAGGATGCGCAAACAGATATATAGCCACAGGAGTAAGGTGGGATGAAAGCACTTCAAGAAAAAAATGGAATGAATTTTCGGCGCCAAATCAGAAAGAACATTTTTCCAAGATTGTACTTATGAATGACAATGATTCACGGAGACGAATGAGTGAGTTGTGTATGCAACAGAATAAAATGGTCGTCAATCCAATCATAGACTGGACGCATTCGGATATATGGGAATTTATAAATTCAGAGCATATCGAAACATGTGAACTTTATCAATGTGGATATGATCGTGTTGGATGTATCGGATGTCCGCTTGCAAGCAAGAAGCGTTATAAAGAATTTGCAGACTTCCCGGAATATAAGAAACTATATATCCACGCTTTTGACAGAATGTTGGAAGAACGGAAAAGAAGAGGAAAAGAGAGCAAATGGAAAGATGGATATGAAGTTTTTCTTTGGTGGATGGAAGACGATAATATCCCGGGGCAAATGACAATTGATGATTTTTTTGGAGGGGTGAGGTGATGGACAAGATGGGAAGATTAACCGAACAGGATGAACAAGGAAACTGGTGCTTGAAAGGTCTGCCGTGGAAAGATACCTATGTGGGGCAGATCATTACAAAGAACACACAAGAAAAGATATACGGTGCGCTGTGCAAGCTGAAAGACTATGAGGAGAGTGGTCTGGATCCGGAGGAAGCATATAGACTGAAAGAAAGGGATACGGCGAAGAATCCGGATTACGAAGGCGATGGATATGACAATGAGGGAAGCATAATCTATGATACATGGATATGTCCGAATTGTGAAGAACATTATGAAGTAGATTATGATGATTATGATTTCTGCCCTAAGTGCGGACAAAGATTAGATTGGAGTGAGTGATTAGATGGACGAAAAGAAAGTTAGAGAAGCGATATATTGCATGAAATCATTTGCAGACGATACAGTGTGTGAAGAGTGCGATAACTATGATAGATGTGATCATACAATGGTTGCCGATAATGCCAGAACTGCAATCGAAGCACTGGAAAAGCAGTTGCCGAAGAAGCCGATTGAATATGAGGATAAATATTACGCTTGCCCAATTTGTGGAAATGTACTTATGCATAAATATGAAAAATACCCAACGATTCTTGCAGATAGGAAGAACGGATTGCCATGTTGTTTGTCTTGTTTGCAGGTGATAGATTGGTCGGAGAGTCAGACAAGATTTAGACAAGAAAGGAATGGATATAAAAATAAAATTAGAGACAAAAGGAATGGAATTAAATATAAAAAAGGTCATGCAGTAGCATTTGATTTTGATGGAGTGATACACAAATATTCTAAAGGTTGGCAAGATGGAAGTATTTATGACGAGTATAACCCTGGAGTCTTAGATTTGATATTGCTTTTGAATACAATGAAGGTACCCGTGTTTATTTTATCAACAAGAGAACCAAAACAGATTAAAGAATGGTGGGATAAGCAAGGGTTTAGTATGAAAGCAGAAATTATTAATTCTGACGAAACATTTTTCAAAGAACTTAGTTTTGTTGGCATAACGAGAACAAAGTTGCCGGCACAGATTTGTGTGGATGATAGGGCGTATCGATACACAGGACAAACAGTAAAAGAGTTCCTACTTGATTTTACGGAGGTGGAGTGATGAAAATTCCGAAGAAAGTTCAAAGACTTATTGACCGGCGCGAGAAACTTGCAAAGAATTTGATTGACGTATGTAATGAATTAGACACATGGCTTGAAAAGAATGGCGCAGATTTTAATGATTCTGATTTAGTGGACAGCACGGTGACAGGATGCAGGATTTATTGTGAGCCGGAAAATGCAAAAAGTGATGTTGAAGATTATATAAAAAATAGAATGTGAATTATACTTAGGAGATGAACTATATGGAAATATTAGAGAAGATTTTGGAAGAGGTAACGCAATATACAAAAGATGTATACGAATGCGATCTTGACGATATCGTTGAGTATCAAAGAAGAAACAAAGAGGATAAATGTACATATATTGTACAAGGAATTGAAGAAGCAACAGAGTTTATCCGTTCACACATGGATGAAACTATTTCTGAAATGGAAAAAGTTGAAAAAGAGAAAGTAACAAGCGCAGAGATAATAACCAGACAAATTGATGGAAAACCATATTATCATATTAAGTTTAAAAAAGTCGGTGAAGATGAATACACCATAGGGTATAGTTCTTTCAAATTGGATTATGTTGTTAAATGGCTTAATGATTACTTTGAGTTTTACGGAGAAGCAAAGGTATCTTGTGATGATAACGGTTGGATTCCGGTACAAGGGCGGTTACCGGAAGATAATCATAAAGGAATCTATGATATGCAACTGGTTACTCTTGAAGATGGAGAAGTATGTATGGGAGTGTATAATAATTGCGAAAAAGAATGGTGGACTAGAAAACAAGAGGGAGAAAGATGGTATACAAATAAGCATAATGTTATTGCATGGCAACCTCTTCCAGAACCATACAAGGAGGAAAAGAAATGCTGAGAAAGGCCAAAACAAACGAAGCACAGCGCCGGAAGCAGGCAGAGAGCATCCGGCAACGCGGAATTGAGCAGATGGCAGAGCATGATCCATCCGCGACGGCAAAGCGTCAGATGAATCACAAGCCATATCAGGCTGCGGTGCTGATCCGGGAGCAGGGAGAGCAGATGCGAAGAGAAACAGCAGAATCTTGGCTTAAACGAAAAAATATATCAATTTAGAAGAAAGGAATAATGGCTTATGAGATTAGGAAAATACTTATCCTCATTGACTAAGCCAGAACTTGAAGAATTAAAAAATATATGCAACTTTACAGATGAAGAATTGAAAATTTTAGATTGCTTGGTAAAAGAAAAAAGTTATGAGGAAATTTCCTCATACATAAGGTGTTCTATTGCAACGGTAGGAAGAAAAATATCAGTAATTAAAGAAAAAGTAGAAGGAAGCGATTTGAATATGAAAAACAGAGTTCCAATTTGGGAGAAGATGAATTTAACGCTAGAAGAAGCTGCTGAATATAGCAACATAGGAGTAAATAAATTAAGGGAGATATCAAACTCGCCAAAATGTCCATTTGTTATATATATAGGAAGAAAAAGGTTGATAAGAAGAAAAGAGTTTGAAAAATACATTGGCAATCAAATAGAAATATAGACTTATAAAGCCTTATGTGGTAATATATGAATTACTGTATTAAGGCTTTTTTCTTTAGAAAGGAGCTATTTTATGGGAAAAGATCTGAAAGGAAAGGAGTTAGGCGTTGGAATTTGTCAGATAAAAAATGGCAAATATGTGGCGAGATTTACTAAACGAAATGGTAAACGAATAAAAAGAGAGTTTTTTAAGTTGCAAGAGTGCAGAAAATGGATGGCGGACGCACAGTTCGACGATGAACATGGAAATGTTCTTAACGGAGACGATCCGACAGTAGAAGCATGGTATCGGTATTGGATTGATAACGTAAAGGGCGATAATATACGGTATAACACAAGGAGAAACTATAACGAGAGATATGAAAAGAATATAAAACAGCATATAGGTGATATGCTTTTAAAGGATATAAAGCCTTTACATTGCCAAAATGTTCTTAATAATATGTCAGAAAAATATGCAAATTCTGTTATCGAACATAGTCGGCTTGTTATGTGGATGATGTTTGACAGCGCTTTAGAAAATGAACTGATTACTAAAAACCCAGTAACAAAGAGTGTTAAATGCACAAGCGGCAGAAAACCAAAGGAAAAGCGAGCTCTGACGATTGATGAACAGAGGTTGTTTTTAGAAACAGTTAAAGATAGTAGTAATTATAATCAATATGCTTTTGTCTTGCAGACCGGACTTAGAGTAGGAGAATTGATAGGATTGAGATGGTCAGATATCGATTTCAAGAACAAAATTTTGCATATTAGAAGAACAATGGAATATCGACATTGTTACAGGGAATGGCGTATCGGAGAACCGAAAACAAAAAATAGCGTTCGCGATATTCCTCTTACACATGAAGCGATAAATATTCTTAAAAATCAAAAAGAAAAGTTGAAAAAGATAAAAATAATACCGATAGAGTTCTCTGATACAGTTTTTTTGTGTAAAAAAGGAACGCCAACTAAAAATAGTGCATATGACACGAAACTTTTTTATTATTGTGATAAGGCGGGGATCCCTAGGTTTTCCATGCACGTTTTGAGACATACTTTCGCCACAAGATGTATCGAATCAGGAATGAGACCAAAGACATTACAAATGATTTTAGGTCATTCAAATATAGGAATTACGATGAATTTATACGTCCATGTGACTGATGATGAGAAAGCAAAAGAGATAGAAAATATTGAATTTGGGTTAAAAGTAATATAAAATTGGTACGCAAATTGGTACTTGAAAAATATATAGAAAGGCGAAAATCCACATAAATCAGGGGATTTCGAACAGGGAAAGATAAATATGAAATTAGGTATTGTCGGTTTGCCGAACGTAGGGAAAAGTACATTGTTTAATTCATTGACAAAAGCAGGGGCGGAATCCGCCAATTATCCGTTCTGTACGATCGATCCGAACGTAGGAGTCGTAACAGTTCCGGACAAGCGTCTCGATGTACTCGGAGAGATGTATCATACGAAAAAAATTATTCCTGCGGCGATCGAGTTCGTTGATATTGCGGGGTTGGTAAAGGGCGCGTCAAAAGGCGAAGGTCTCGGCAACCAGTTTCTTGCAAATATAAGGGAAGTGGACGCGATCGTTCATGTTGTCCGCTGTTTTGAAAATACAAATATCGTTCATGTGGACGGAAGCATCGATCCGATCAGAGACATTGAGACGATCAATCTTGAGCTGATCTTTTCGGATCTGGAGATTCTGGAGCGGCGTATTGCGAAAACGGTTAAGCTTTCCCGCAATGACAAGGCAGCTGCAAAAGAGCTGGATCTTTTAAATCGTGTGAAAGCGCATCTGGAAGACAATAAAATGGCGAAAAGCTTTGTGACAGATGACGAGGACGAGCAGGAGTGGCTTGCAAGTTATAATCTTCTGACTGCAAAACCTGTTATTTTTGCGGCAAATGTATCTGAAGACGACCTTGCGGACGATGGTGCGAACAATGAAGGAGTAAAGGCGGTTCGTGAGTATGCGGCAAGCGAGGACTGTGAAGTGTTCGTTGTATGTGCGGAGATAGAAGAAGAGATTTCCCAGCTTGATGATGACGAAAAGGCGATGTTCCTTGAGGAACTGGGATTGAAAGAGTCGGGTCTTGAAAAATTGATCCGCGCAAGTTATCATCTTCTCGGTCTGATCAGTTACCTGACGGCGGGAGAACCGGAAGTCCGTGCATGGACGATCAAGAGAGGAACGAAAGCGCCGCAGGCGGCAGGAAAGATCCATACGGATTTTGAACGCGGATTTATCCGTGCGGAAGTTGTCAGCTATGATGACCTTATGGCATGTGGAACACATGCGGCAGCGAAAGAAAAAGGTCTTGTAAGGCTGGAAGGAAAAGAATATGTTGTGCAGGACGGCGATATTATGCTGTTTAGATTCAACGTATAAGAATATGCAGCGATGGATACGGACGGCATGGAACCGTGCAGATACACTTCTTTGCCGGTCTGTATCCGTTTTTTACTTACATGAAAGACCTGCCTTTGTGTAAATAGAAAATTTTTAGAGGGGATACAGGGCATATGTTTGTTCTGTCAAATAAAAAATGAAAAGGAGCGGAATGATCTATGCATACAGAGATCAGTTTTCCTAATTTGGGAATTTATCTTAAAAATGTCGGAAAGAGCATCGATTTATTCGGAATAGAGATAGCGTATTACGGAATCATTATCGGAACGGCAATTTTGCTTGGTTTTTGGATTGCTGCCCGTGAAGCGAAACGGACAGGTCAGAATCCGGAAAATTATCTTGATATGGGGATTATCGGCGTCATTGCGGGAATTGTCGGGGCAAGACTTTATTATGTAATCTTTTCGTGGGATATGTATAAAGATAATTTGCTCGATATTTTTAATCTGAGAGAAGGCGGACTTGCGATTTACGGAGGGGTGATCGCAGCTGTGATCAGCGTTCTGGTGCTTGCGAAAGTAAAGCATTTATCTGCTCCTCAGATTTTCGATACGATCGCTATGGCGTTATTAAACGGGCAGATGCTTGGAAGATGGGGAAACTTTTTTAACAGGGAAGCGTTTGGGGGATATACGGACAGTCTGTTTGCGATGCGCCTGCCATTAGATGCAGTGCGCTCTTCCGATGTGACGGAGCAGATGCGCCGGCATATAGAGAGGATAGACGGAGTCAGTTATATTCAGGTGCATCCGACTTTTTTGTATGAATCGCTTTGGTGTATGGTACTGCTCATTATCCTATTTGCTTATCGTAAGCATAAAAAGTATGAGGGCGAGCTGTTTTTGATGTATCTGTTCGGATACGGACTGGGAAGATTCTGGATCGAAGGATTACGAACAGACCAGCTTCTTCTTCCCGGGGTCGGGATTGCCGTCTCCCAGCTTCTTGCAGGTGCGATCGTAGTCGGCACGGGGGCAGCAATGCTTTATCTGCGAAAAAAACATAAGAACAGTTAAGGCAGTTCATGTCACATGTGCTTAAAAATAGAAACAGTTCAGCTCGCGCCATTCGTAAAACCGCACTGCGTGCTTATTGTGGCTGATGCCACTGTTTTACTCATAACCGGGCGCTTAGCACATACAGATGTCTGCTTGCAAAAACATGCAGGCATGTTTTGTGCTTCCCGTACATCTGTATGGCTGAACTGTTGCTAAAAATAAACAAAAAACAAACTGCCCTCTATAGACTTTTGACAAGTTTGGAGATATAATGAGGACACATGTGAGAAATTTATTTTATTCAATGTAAAACTTAAGGAGGAGCAAAAAAATGGCAAGAAAAATGAAGACTATGGATGGCAATCAGGCAGCCGCTCACGTATCGTATGCGTATACAGAAGTCGCGGCAATCTACCCGATCACACCGTCATCCGTTATGCCGGAGCACGTTGACGAATGGGCGACAGAAGGCAGAGAGAACATCTTCGGAACGACTGTAGAAGTTACAGAGATGCAGTCAGAGGCAGGAGCGGCAGGAGCTGTTCACGGATCTTTGGCAGCAGGAGCTCTGACAACGACATTTACGGCATCTCAGGGATTACTTTTGATGATTCCGAATTTATATAAAGTGGCAGGCGAGCAGCTTCCGGGCGTATTTAACGTATCTGCCCGTGCGCTTGCAAGTCATGCTTTGTCTATCTTCGGAGATCATTCCGACGTTTATGCATGTCGTCAGACAGGAGCGGCTATGCTTTGTGAATCAAGCGTACAGGAAGTTATGGACCTGACACCGGTTGCTCATTGCGCAGCGCTTGAAGGAAAACTTCCGTTTATTAACTTCTTTGACGGATTCCGTACATCTCATGAGATTCAGAAGATTGAGACATGGGATTATGAAGATCTGAAAGATATGGTGAACATGGATGCGATCGATGAGTTCCGTGCTCATGCATTGAATCCGAATCATCCGTGCCTTAGAGGTTCCGCTCAGAATCCTGACATCTTCTTCCAGGCAAGAGAAGCGTGCAACCCGTATTATGACGCCCTTCCGGGAATCGTTCAGAACTATATGGACAAAGTAAACGAAAAGCTCGGAACGAACTACAAACTGTTCAATTACTACGGAGCAGAAGATGCGGAACATGTGATCGTTGCAATGGGTTCCGTATGTGATACGATTGAAGAAACGATCGATTACCTGACAGCGGCAGGAGAAAAAGTCGGCGTTGTAAAAGTTCGTCTTTACAGACCGTTCAGCGCAGAGGCGTTGATCGATGCGATTCCGGATTCTGTTAAGAAGATTTCCGTTCTTGACAGAACAAAAGAGCCGGGAGCTCTCGGTGAGCCGCTTTACCTGGATGTTGTTGCGGCGTTGAAAGGATCTAAGTTCGACGCAGTTCCGATTTACACAGGACGCTACGGACTCGGTTCTAAAGATACGACACCGGCGCAGATCGTTGCAGTATATCATAACGATGAAAAAGCAAAATTCACTCTCGGTATCGTTGACGATGTGACAAATCTTTCCCTGAAAGCAGACGAGCCGCTCGTTACAACACCGGAAGGAACGATCAACTGTAAGTTCTGGGGTCTCGGAGCTGACGGTACAGTCGGAGCAAACAAAAACTCTATCAAGATCATCGGTGATAATACAGATATGTATGCTCAGGCATATTTTGACTATGATTCTAAGAAATCAGGCGGTGTTACAATGTCTCACCTGCGTTTCGGAAAATCACCGATCAAATCGACATACCTGATCCATCAGGCAAACTTTGTAGCATGTCATAACCCGTCTTATGTGGACAAGTATAACATGGTACAGGAGCTTGTTGACGGCGGAACATTCCTTTTGAACTGTCCGTGGGATATGGAAGGTCTTGAGAAACATCTTCCGGGACAGGTAAAAGCTTATATCGCAAACCATAACATTAAGTTCTATACGATCGACGGAATTAAGATCGGTAAAGAGATCGGACTTGGCGGACGTATCAATACAGTGCTCCAGTCTGCGTTCTTTAAACTTGCGGAGATCATTCCGGAAGAGGAAGCGATCAGCCTGATGAAAGCCGCAGCGAAAGCTACATACGGCAGAAAAGGCGATAAGATCGTTCAGATGAACTATGATGCGATCGATGCAGGAGCAAAACAGGTCGTAGAGATCGAAGTTCCGGAAAGCTGGAAAGATGCGGCAGACGAAGGCCTTGCAGTACCGCACATTGACGAGAACGGAAGAAAAGATGTAATCGATTTCGTTAAAAATATTCAGACAAAAGTAAATGCTCAGGAAGGAAATTCCCTCCCGGTATCTGCATTTACAGATTATGCAGACGGATCAACTCCGTCAGGATCTTCCGCATACGAGAAACGTGGTATCGCGGTAGACATTCCGATCTGGCAGCCGGACAACTGTATCCAGTGTAACCGCTGTGCATATGTATGTCCTCATGCTGTTATCCGTCCGGTAGCTCTGACAGAAGAAGAAGCTGCTAATGCTCCGGAAGGAATGCAGTCTATTCCGATGATCGGTATGCCGGATATGAAGTTCGCTATCACAGTATCCGCTTATGACTGTACAGGATGTGGATCTTGTGCAAATGTCTGCCCGGGCAAGAAGGGTGAGAAAGCTCTTGTTATGGGCAACATGGAAGAGAATGCAGGCAAACAGACATTCTTCGATTACGGAAGAGAGATTCCGGTGAAACCGGAAGTTGTCGCTAAATACAAAGAGACGACAGTAAAAGGAAGCCAGTTCAAACAGCCGCTTCTTGAGTTCTCGGGAGCTTGTGCGGGATGTGGAGAGACACCGTACGCAAAACTGATCACACAGCTTTTCGGAGAAAGAATGTATATTGCGAATGCTACAGGATGTTCTTCTATCTGGGGCAACTCTTCTCCGTCCACACCATATACGGTAACACCGGAAGGAAAAGGACCGGCATGGAGCAACTCATTGTTTGAAGACAACGCTGAGTTCGGATATGGTATGCTTCTTGCACAGAATACGATCAGAAACAGACTGAAAGGTCTTGTAGAGAAACTTGCCGCAGATGCGGAAAATGAAGATGTTAAGGCTGCTGCACAGGAATACCTTGACACATATACATGCGGAGCGACAAACGGAACAGCTACAGATAAACTTGTGGCGGCTCTTGAAGCTTGCGGATGCGACCGCGCAGAGAAAGCGGAACTTCTGAAAAATAAAGATTTCCTCGCTAAGAAATCCCAGTGGGTATTCGGAGGAGACGGATGGGCTTACGATATCGGATACGGCGGTGTTGACCATGTTCTTGCAAGCGGTAAAGATATCAACATCATGGTATTTGATACAGAGGTTTACTCCAATACAGGCGGACAGTCATCAAAAGCAACAAAGACAGGAGCTACAGCACAGTTCGCAGCAGGCGGTAAAGAGACGAAGAAGAAAGACCTTGCGGGAATGGCAATGAGCTACGGCTATGTATATGTAGCGCAGATTGCTATGGGAGCTGACTTCAACCAGACAGTGAAAGCGATTACAGAGGCAGAGGCTTATCCGGGACCGTCACTTATTATCGCTTATGCACCGTGTATCAACCACGGAATCAAGAAAGGTATGAGCAAAGCTCAGACAGAGGAGCAGCTTGCGGTAGAATGTGGATACTGGAATAACTTCCGCTTCAATCCGGGAGCAGAAGGAGATAAATTCTTCCTCGACAGTAAAGAGCCGAAGAAAGAAGATTATCAGGCATTCCTCGACGGAGAAGTACGTTACAATGCACTTAAGAGAGCAAATCCGGAAAAGGCAGAAAAACTGTTCGCAATCAATGAGCAGGAAGCTATGGAAAGATATGCTTATCTGAAAAAACTTGTAGATGTGTACAAAGCAGAAGAGTAAAATATACACAAGATAAAAGACGATTGAAAGGCAGTTAAAAGATCGTTTTTAAATGACAGGACAGCGGCAGAAAAAGCCGCTGTCCTGTTGATTTTCATCAGTCAATGTTTTTTCAGATACTTAACCGCACAAATAATTATCAGAATACTTGCTAAGAACTCGGAAATACTCTTGATAAAATTAAAAATCATCAATATAATCGCATAATCCATCGAAACACCTCTGTTACATCTGAAAAAATTATAATTTTAAGATGATTGTAACATAATATATTTTGTGACACAATGAATGAATATTTGAGAAAACAAGGTTTGAGAAAACAATGGATGAAATGTCTTGCAAATAAGCTGTAATTGTGATAGAATAATTTTGGTTTATTTCAGGAGGTAGAAGAAATGGATATTTTAAAAACAGTATTGACGATTATTTTTGTTATAGATTGCATCGCATTAGCTTGTATTATTCTTTTACAGGAGGGTAAATCCGCAGGTCTTGGAACGATCAGCGGAGCTGCAGATACATATTGGGGACATAATAAAGGACGTTCGATGGAAGGCGCGCTTGTAAAGGCTACAAGAGTTATTGCGGTTCTGTTTATTGTATTGGCAGTTGTACTGAATCTCAATATCTTTAACTAAAAGGATAGTATAAAAAGACAGCAGAAGATAATAATGATTATGAGCACTCTATACGAATATAGGGTGCTTTTGCTTTGTAACGGCGAAGAGCCGGAGCTCGGAGACGTCTGAGAATCTGGCGGCTGTTTACAATCGGGAATGTGCCTTTTGGTACTTTCGGCGATTATTTTAGTGCGGAGGGTAAAATGCGGAAAACACACGGTAACAGAGAGAAAAAAAGAAGAATACATGATGATCGCGTCAAAGTGAATGACAGAAAAAATCCTTCAAAATCAAAAGAGGAAAGCCGTCAATTTGAAAAACGCAAAAAGGTACTTTTTGATTTTATCAACGATGATCTGTACGTACCTATGAAGATCAAAGAGATTGCCGTCGTACTTCAAATTCCGGGAGAACAGAGACAGGAACTGCGGGAAGTTCTCGATGCTCTTGTGGAAGAAGGGAAGATCACGATTTCAAAAAGGGGAAAATATACATGCGGTCATACCGAGCGTCTGAAAGGAATATTTCAGGCAAATGCAAGAGGTTTCGGTTTTGTTACGCCGGAAGATGGAACAGATGACATCTTTATTCCGGAAGAGTGTCTTGGGAATGCATTCCAAGGCGATGAAGTAGAGTATATTATAACGTCAGCTCCGGCAGGAAAGCGGCGGGAGGGAAAGATCGTCGGAATTATTTCGCACGGAGTAACGCATATTGTCGGATTGTATGAAAAATGTAAAAGTTTCGGGTTTGTCAGGCCGGATAACTGTCGGTATGTAAACGATATTTATATTCCGTCAGGGCGTGAGATGGGCGCTGTGACAGGTCATAAAGTTGTTGTGGAAATGACGTCTTACGGCGGGGAACATATGAAACCGGAAGGAAAAGTTACGCAGATCATCGGACATGTGAACGATCCGGGCACGGATATTTTGTCAATCGTAATGGATCTTGGCATTAAGACAGAGTTTCCCGAGAAAGTTTTGAATCAGGCGGTCAGAGTCGGGAAGCCTGTAAGTGAGGCGGATCGTGCCGGGAGAAAAGACCTTACGAATGTGAAAATGGTGACGATCGACAGTGAAGATGCAAAAGATCTGGATGATGCCGTATCGGTAGAGCGGGACGGAGAAAATTATGTGCTCGGCGTACACATAGCGGATGTAACGAATTATGTTCAGGAAAAAAGCGCCCTCGACAGAGAAGCGTTGGAACGCGGAACAAGCGTCTATTTGGCTGACAGGGTTATTCCGATGCTTCCGCACATTTTGTCAAACGGGGTCTGTTCGCTCAATGCGGGGGAAGAGCGTCTTGCTTTGTCCTGTATCATGACGATCTCGCCGAAAGGGGAGATGATTTCCCATGAGATTACAGAGTCGGTGATCTGTGTTGACAAGAGGATGAGTTACAACAAAGTTTCCGCTGTATTAGAGCAGGATGAGCAGGCGCTTCGTGAGTATGAAGGATTCGTTCCGATGATATGGATGATGAAAGAATTATCGGAGTTGATCAGACAGAAACGGGGAAAACGGGGCGCTATCGATTTTGACTTTCCGGAGACGAAGATTGTTTTGGATGAAGATGGAAAACCGATCGAAGTAAAGCCGTATGACAGAAATCCGGCGACAGAGATTATCGAAGATTTTATGCTTATGGCAAATGAGACAGTGGCGGAAGAGTTTTTCTGGAGGGAGATTCCGTTTCTTTACCGGACGCATGAAGCGCCGGATGAGGACCGGATCAGACAGCTTTCGGCATTTGTCAACAGCTTCGGCTATCATATCCATGTCGGAAATGAGATCCGGCCGAAAGAGATCCAGAAACTGCTTGAGAAAGTAGAGGGAAAACCGGAGGAAGATCTGATCAGCAGACTTACGCTCAGGTCGATGAAACAGGCGAGGTATACGACGGAGAATACCGGACATTTCGGACTTGCGGCAAAATATTATACTCATTTCACATCGCCCATCCGAAGGTATCCCGATCTTCAGATCCATCGTATCATCAAAGAAAACTTAAGAGGAAGATTTGATGAGAACCGGGCGGAGCATTATTCTGAACTTTTGCAGCAGGTTGCGGCACAGTGCAGTGAAAGGGAGAGAAGAGCCGAAGAAGCCGAGCGGGAAGTTGTGAAGCTGAAAAAGGCTGAGTATATGAGAGATCATATCGGGGAAGAGTTTGACGGAGTGATTTCGGGAGTGACAAAGTGGGGCGCTTATGTAGAATTGGAAAATACGGTGGAAGGACTTGCACATGTGGCGGATATGTGGGATGATCATTATGAGTTTTATGAACAAAGCTATGAACTGGTCGGAGAACATACAGGCAAGACTTATAAGCCGGGACAGAAGGTGAGAATTTGCGTCACAGATGCGGATAAACTTCAAAGGACAGTGAATTTCAGGATTCTGTAAGAAAGAGATATTTGCGTATGTAAAGCATTCGTACAAAGAGGTGTTCGGGTATGTGAAAGTATTTGGACATGATAGATTTTAGGGCAGGAGAAGAGTGGATTATGGCAAAGTCAGAAGTCAGGATGATCGCCAATAATAAGAAAGCGTATCATGACTATTTTATTCTTGAAAAATATGAAGCAGGAATTGTTCTGCACGGTACAGAGGTAAAATCTCTGAGAATGGGAAAATGCAGTATAAAAGAAGCTTTTATCAGGGTGGAGTCAGGAGAAATGTATATTTACGGGATGCACATCTCTCCGTATGAGAAAGGGAACATATTTAATAAAGATCCGCTCAGGGTGAGAAAGCTCCTTCTCCATAAAAAAGAGATAGACAAGATGTTCGGAAAGATGAAAGAACAGGGAATTACTCTTGTTCCGCTGCAGGTGTATTTTAAGGGGAGTCTTGTGAAAATGGAGATCGGAGTGGCAAAAGGAAAGAAACTGTATGATAAGCGGGACGATATTGCTAAAAAAGATCAAAAACGGGAAGCACAGAGAGAATTTAAGATCAGAAACTTATAGCGTCGCTGCAAAAGGAAAGAAAAACTGCGGCGTATGGGAAAGGAACTGCTATGATACAAGACATTGAACCGCATCACTTAGATAATCAGTACAAACCGGTTCCGCCTGATAAAGACAGTATTGCATTGTATTATGAAGATCACGCGGCGCTGATGAAAGTGTCTGAAAAGGGAATCAGTTTTCCGAGTTTTGCGGATTTGGAACATTTGAACAGGGAGATTTACAAAGAGTGTATATATTTATTTTCAGTAGATGATGAGCGTTATTATCTCGTAAATGAAATTGACAGATCGATGCTTTTAGACTTCCAAATGAAAAATACAGAGATTTTCAGAACGGCAGATCCGCAAGACCGGGCATTTGCCGGAATTACGGGATATCAGCTTTATAATTGGTATAAAGACCGGAAATATTGCGGACGGTGCGGAAAACGGCTGAAGCACGGGGAGAAGGAGCGGATGCTTGTCTGTGAAGCGTGCGGAAATACGGAATTTCCGAAGATATGCCCGGCCGTTATTGTCGGCGTGACGGATCACAACCGGATTTTGATGTCCAAATATGCAGGACGTACATATAAAAAATATGCGCTTTTAGCAGGATTTTCGGAGATCGGGGAGACTGTCGAACAGACTGTGGCGCGGGAAGTGATGGAAGAAGTCGGGCTGAAAGTGAAAAACATCCGGTATTATAAAAGTCAGCCGTGGGCGTTCAGCGATACGCTTCTTATGGGATTTTATTGCGATCTTGACGGGAATGATGCAATCACACTTGACAGAGAGGAACTGGCGGTGGCAGAATGGTTTGAAAGGGAAGACATTCCTGTAGAGCCATCACGGGATAGTCTTACAAATGAAATGATCCTGCAGTTTAAAAACGAAAGAACGGCAGTGAAAAAAGAAAAAGGAGAATGAAACGATGAGAGCAGAATTTGATGAAAGTTTGGTAACGGGAAATGAAATGATCGATACACAGCACAAAGAACTGATTGACAAGATCAATAAGCTTCTTGATAGTTGTGAGACGAGCAAAGAAAAAGTAGTGGCAGTGAAAACGCTTGATTATCTTGCAGACTATACAGAGTTTCATTTCGGGGAGGAAGAAAAACTTCAGGAATCGATCAATTATCCGGCAATAGCGGAACATAAAAAAGAACATGACAAACTGCGTGCCGTAGTAAAAGATCTTTACAATATGCTTGAAGAGGAAGAAGGACCGTCAGAGGCATTTGTAGAGCAGGTGAATAAAAATGTTATCGAGTGGCTGTACAGACATATTAAAGGTTTTGACCGTTCCGTGGCAGAATACAAATTTATGAATGAAAGCAGCGAAAGACTGTAGAAAAATAGAGTGGAAAAGTAGAAAACGTTTTACATTCGACTTATACCCCTTTCTGTGATATGATAATTTCTGTATAAAAATCACAGGAAAGGGGTATTTTCATGGAAAATACATCCGAAAAGAAAGACAAAAATTCGGTAAAAAAACCATTAAAACATATATGTATCGGTCTTGTTGCCCATGTGGACGCGGGCAAGACAACATTGTCGGAAGGAATGCTTTATTTAAGCGGACAGATTCGGAATATGGGGCGCGTCGATCATGGGGATACATTTCTTGATAATTATGAAACAGAACGAGAACGCGGGATCACGATTTTTTCAAAACAGGCGGAATTTATATGGAATGATACGAGTATTACGATTCTTGACACTCCCGGGCATGTGGATTTTTCAGCAGAGATGGAACGAGTACTGCAGGTGCTTGACTGCGCCGTACTTGTTGTCAGCGCTGTGGACGGGGTACAGGCACATACGGTCACGCTTTGGAGGCTGCTGAAACAGTACAAGATTCCGACAATGATTTTTGTGAATAAAATGGATCGTCAGGAAGCAGACAGAGAAAAACTGCTGGAAGAATTAAAAAACCGATTCGGAGACGGCTGTGTGGAGATGGACATGCAGTCGGAGGAGAACAGAGAAAGTCTTGCGATGTGTGATGAGACAATGCTTGAGGAATATTTATCAGGCGGGAAGATCGAAAAGGAGACTGTGAAAAAGGCGGTTGCCGCAAGGAAAGTATTTCCGTGTTGGTTTGGTTCTGCTTTGAAAGCGCAAGGAATCGAAGCGCTGATGTCGGGATTATGTGAATATGCGCCGTCGGCAGAGCCTTTGCCTGAATTTGGGGCAAAAGTCTATAAGATCGCCCGTGATCCTCAGGGAAACAGGCTGACTTATCTGAAAGTCACAGGAGGACAGCTGCGCGTCAAAGATGTTCCTTTTGCGGCAGAACAATCATGTACAGGGAAGGTCAATCAGATCCGAAAGTATTCGGGAGAAAAATACGAACTCGTTCAAACAGTTTCCGCAGGGGAAGTATGTGCGGTGACAGGACTTGAAGGAACTTATCCGGGACAGGGGATCGGCGCGCAGAAAGAATCTTTGCTTCCTGTATTAGAACCTGTCATGACATATCGGATCGAACTTCCGGACGGGTGTGACGCTCATAAAATGTTTCAGAATCTGCGATGTCTTGAAGAAGAAGATCCGCAGCTTCATGTGATCAGAAACGAGGAAACATCAGAGATCCACATCCGTCTTATGGGAGAAGTGCAGACGGAAGTTCTGCAGAAGATGGTGAAAGACCGGTTCGGAGTTCTCATTCATTTCGGAGAAGGACGCATTGTATACAAGGAGACGATCAAAAACAGTGTGGAAGGGGCAGGTCATTTTGAACCTCTTCGACATTATGCGGAAGTGCATTTGAGATTAGAGCCGGGAGAGCGCGGATCGGGGATGCAGTTTGCGGCAGATTGTTCGGAGGATGTTTTGGATCGTAATTACCAGAGGCTGATACTTACGCATTTGGAAGAGCGGGAACATAAAGGAGTACTGACAGGTTCTGCTCTTACAGATGTCCGAATTACGCTTCTGTCGGGAAAGGCGCATAAAAAGCATACAGAAGGCGGTGATTTCAGGCAGGCGACATATCGTGCGGTACGTCAGGGACTTCGGAAGGCGGAAAGTGTTCTTCTTGAACCGTACTACGAATTTCGTATGGAACTGCCGTTGGAAAATGTCGGAAAAGCAATGACGGATATAAAACGGATGAGCGGAGAGTTTGAAGGACCTGAGACGGAAAATGGGATGGCGGTGCTTAAAGGAAGTGTTCCTGCCGCCGAGATGAATGGATATCAAAAAGAATTTACGGCGTACACAGGCGGTTACGGAAGATTGTTTTGTTCTTTGAAAGGATACGGCGAATGTCATAATACAGAAGAAGTGATCGGGCAGATCGGATACGATGCGGATGCAGATGTAGAAAATACTGCAGATTCGGTATTTTGCTCTCATGGGGCGGGAACGATCGTTCCGTGGTATGAGGCGGACGCCCATATGCATGTAGAAGGCGAGGCGGCAGAAAAATCGGAAGAAGATACACAGATGTCTGCAGCATTTCGTCCACAGAGAAGAACGATCGAGCTGACACAGGAAGAGCTGGATGCAATCTATGTCAGAACGCCCGATCCGGTGAAGAAAACGAAAAGGAGCGCGCCTGTTACTGTGACGGCAGGAAAGGCGGCAGCTTTTTGCAACGGCGACCGCTTACAATCCCGAAATGTACCTTTTGACATTTCCGGTGATTATACAAAAACGAAAAAAAAGAAAGCAGACCGGAAAGAATATTTGCTTGTAGATGGGTATAATATTATTTTTGCGTGGGATTCACTGAAAGAATTGGCGAAAATCGATCTGGCCGCCGCAAGAGGGAAGCTTGCGGATATTTTGTGTAATTATCAGGGATACAAACAATGTGAACTGATCCTCGTATTTGACGCGTATAAAGTAGAAGGAAATCCGGGAGAGATCATGAAATATCATAATATTCATGTCGTTTACACGAGGGAGGCGGAAACCGCGGATCATTATATAGAGAAGACTGTGCGAAGAATCGCAAAGGAGCATGATGTTATCGTGGCAACATCGGATGCGCTTGAACAGGTGATCATTATGGGGCAGGGAGCGCATCGGATGTCGGCGGCAGGACTGAAAGAGGAGATCGAATCGGTTATTGAACAGATGAAAGACGATTATCCGAAACAGGAGGAGCTGATCCGGAATTACTTGTTTGATTATCTTGAAAAGGATATTGCCGAAGAGATGGAGCGAGTCCGACTTGGTTCTCATAAGAAAAAGTGGACTGTATAAAAATGGGATAACTGGATGTTTCAATACGACCAGTCTGATGCTAATATACCTGTATTAAATAATGTTGAACAAAAAAGTAACAGTTCAGGAAAGCAGGTAAGTATATGACGAAAAAAAATGAAACTGTAGTTAAGATTGCCCAGACAGCTCTTATGGCTGCGCTTTGTTTTGTATCATTTCAATTTTTGCAGTTTAAAATTGTTCTTCCCGGGGGCGACGCAACGTCTTTTCATGTAGGAAATGCATTTTGCGTACTGGCGGCTCTGATCTTGGGCGGATGGTACGGCGGACTTGCGGGAGCTATCGGAATGGGATTCGCAGATATTCTCGATCCGGTCTATATTACAGGAGCGCCGAAGACGTTTGTACTGAAATTATGTATCGGACTTATCGTCGGTCTTGTGGCTCATAGAATTGCGAAGATCAATGAAAGTACAGATAAGAAATACATTTTCCGCTGGAGCATGATCGCATCTGTCGCAGGGCTTGGATTTAACGTCATTGCCGATCCGATTGTAGGATACTTCTACAAACAGTATATTATGGGGCAGCCGCAGCAGATGGCGGAAGTTCTTGCAAAGTGGAGTGCGGCTACAACTTTTGTAAATGCAGTGATTTCGGTGATCCTCGCAGGCGTTTTGTATAACGCGCTTCGCCCGGTTCTTCTGAAAACAGGGATCATTCGGCAGAAAAGGGAAGAAGCGGTGACAGCCAAGAGTATATGAAAATGTAAAAAAAGCAAAAAAATGTATTTTTTTGGTGACTTTTTTGCTCTGACAGTGGTATTATTATTGAAATGAAATAATATACAAATACTATGAGAGCGAGGTAGGAAAATGAATTGTATTAAGTGTTATCAAGAAATTCCTGACGGCGCAAAGTTTTGTCCGTATTGCGGAGCGCAGCAGTCTGATACGTCAGCGACAGACCCGGTTCGAGCAGAAGAAACAGTGACGAAGCCGGTACAGGCGGCGCAGACAGAAGAAGTTCCGACAGAGCCGGTACAGGCGGCACAGACAGAAGAAGCTTTGACAGAGCCGGTACAGCCGACCCAGACAGAAGAAGCTCCGACAGAACCGATTCAGCCGGAAGCTGCTTCAACGGATCACGTATATCAGGAAGCTCCGGCACAGGAGACATATACATCCGCACAGAACAATCCTTATTACGGAACAGGTCAGACTTATTCTGATCAGACGTCAGATCAGCAGTATGGAGGAAATCAAGGTCAGACATCTTACCAGAACCAGATGCCTTATCAGAATCAGGCGCCGCAGACGCCGATCAACTGGGTACCGTACCTTGTATTATCTATTATTTGTACGTTGTGCTGTTGTCTTCCGTTCGGTATCGTAGGTATCGTATATGCGGCAAAGATCAATTCATCTATGGCGGCAGGCAATTATGAGGAAGCGAAAAATGCGGCAAAATCCGCGAAGATCTGGATCATTGCATCTGCAGTCGTAGGTCTTATTGTAGAAGTCATCTATATCATCTTTGCTTTTATCGGCGGCGTAGGCGGATACTATTATTACTAAGATGCTATAGCAGAGGAAATACATGTTAGAATTATTGCGTAAAAAGAAAAGTTTGCGGATCTTGATCGTAGCAGGAGCCGCTATAGCGGCGCTGGCGGGAGCGGTTTACTTGTATTTTCATAATCCGCACAGCTATCCGCTGCCGTGTGTTTTTTATTCTTTGACAGGGTTTTACTGTCCGGGATGCGGCGCGGGACGCGCCAGTTATTCTCTTTTGCATGGACGGTTTTTGGATGCGTTTTGCTATAATCCGGTTATGACGGTATTGCTCCCGCTATTAGCGCTTTATGTGGCGGCAAGAGCAATCGATTGGGCGATTACGGGCGGAGATCATATCGATCAGAAGATCAGTGTAAAATTTGTCGCAGGAATATTGATTTTCGTGCTTTTGTTCGGAATCGTAAGAAATATTCCGGTATATCCGTTTAATCTGCTCGTGCCGGGCGGCCTGTTTGAACTGTTTTAAATTTGCGGCTCACAGGAAGGCCGGAAAACAAGAGGCGAAAAAAGCTATTATGTAAGCCGGATAAAGCGGAAGAACGAAAGATAAATGAGAAATGATTAAAAATATATAAGCGGATACTTAAGGAATTTCCGAGAGTGTCCGCTTATATTTTTACGGCGGCGACAGGATAAAGTCCGGATCTGCCAGGAATCTTGGCGATCATTTGCAATCTCGGAATCTTCCTTTTGGCATTTCAGGGATGAGGCAGGCAAGATTTTGGTATAGAAGTCAGTCGGATATTGTGATAAAATATAAAAGATAAAAAAGTTCTGAAAATGTGTGAGGCATCTGCTTTACACAAAAGCAAGGCAGATTTTCAGGAAAACGGAGGGTACTTGTATGATTAACAAATTAGTAGAAAAGATTAAAAAGACAAAAGCGCCGATCGTAGTAGGTCTTGATCCGATGCTTAGCTATATTCCTCAGCATGTTCAGGAAAAAGCGTTTGCAGAGTATGGGGAAACTTTGGAAGGGGCTGCAGAGGCAATCTGGCAGTTTAATAAAGAAATCGTAGATAAGACATATGATCTGATACCGGCTGTGAAGCCTCAGATTGCTATGTACGAGCAGTTCGGTGTTCCGGGAATCGCCGCATTTAAGAAAACAGTAGATTACTGTAAATCAAAAGATCTTGTTGTGATCGGAGATATTAAAAGAGGAGATATCGGTTCTACGTCAGCCGCATATGCGGTAGGACATCTCGGAAAGGTAAAAGTCGGATCAAAAGAGTATGTTCCGTTTGACGAAGATTTTGCAACAGTGAATCCGTATCTTGGATCTGACGGAGTGAATCCGTTTGCGGACGTATGCAAGGAGCAGAAAAAAGGGTTATTTATTCTTGTGAAAACATCGAATCCGTCCAGCGGAGAATTCCAAGACCGCATCATTGACGGACGTCCGCTGTATGAACATGTAGGCGAAAAAGTTGCGCAGTGGGGCGCAGAGTGTATGGGAGATGAATACAGTTATATCGGCGCCGTTGTCGGAGCGACATACCCGGAGATGGGAAAAGTCCTCAGAAAGATCATGCCGAAATCATATATTCTCGTTCCGGGGTACGGCGCGCAGGGCGGCCGCGGAAAAGATCTTGTTCATTTCTTTAATGAGGACGGACTTGGAGCGATCGTGAACTCGTCGAGAGGAATTATTGCGGCATATAAGCAGGAAGCATATGCAAAGTTCGGAGCAGAGAATTTCGGAGACGCTTCCAGAGCGGCTGTAGAAGATATGATCGCGGACATCAGCGGAGCGCTTGAATCTGCAAAATAAGTATCCGGCAGGGACAAAGACGATCTGACGGAAAAAGCAGTTGATAATTTGTAATAGAGAATTTGAAATAAAGGAGCATATGACACATATGACGAAAGAAAAAGAAAATGCGGCGATCATTTCACAGGAAGAAATCGCGCATGGCATATACAGTATGTGGATCAGAACGAAAGCGGCGGAAACGGCAGAGCCGGGGCAGTTTATCTCGATGTATACAAACGACGGAAGCAAACTTCTTCCGCGCCCGATCAGTATTTGCGAGATAGACAAAGAGAAAGGCGCACTGCGCGTTGTATACCGTGTTACAGGAGAAAATACAGGAACAGAGCTTTTTTCACAGATGGGAGAAGGCGATACGATTCCTGTGATCGGACCGTTGGGAAATGGATTCCCGCTGGAGAAAGCATTAGAAAAACGGGCGTTTCTCATAGGGGGAGGGATCGGAGTGCCTCCGATTCTGGAACTGGCAAAACAGATCGGCTGTGAGAAAAAGCAAATCATTGTCGGATACCGAAATGACGAGACGTTTTTGAAAACAGAGTTTGAACAAAACGGGGAAGTATATATTTCTACAGAGGACGGAAGTGCGGGAACGAAAGGCAATGTAATGGATGCGATCCGTGAAAACGGATTGGAAGCAGATATTATCTATGCGTGTGGACCGACACCGATGCTCCGCGCGATCAAAAACTATGCGGAGGAAAACGGGATCGAATGCTATATTTCGCTGGAAGAGCGCATGGCATGCGGTATCGGAGCATGTCTTGCATGTGTATGCAAGACGAAAGAAAAAGATCATCACAGTAATGTGCATAACAAAAGAATCTGTAAAGACGGTCCGGTATTTTTGTCAACGGAGGTGGAAATCTGATGAATACAAAAGTGACGATCGCAGGAGTGGAATGGAATAACCCGGTTACAGTTGCTTCCGGCACGTTCGGATCAGGAGCAGAGTTTACTGATTTTGTCGATCTGAACCGACTCGGAGCTGTGACGACAAAGGGCGTTGCTAATGTTCCGTGGACAGGAAATCCGACGCCGAGAGTAGCGGAAACTTACGGAGGAATGATGAACGCAGTCGGCTTGCAGAACCCGGGAATCGATGTGTTTTGCGAGAGGGATATTCCGTTTTTGAGAAAATACGACACGAAGATCATTGTAAATGTATGTGGAAGATCCACAGAAGATTATTGTGAAGTCGTAGAACGTCTGGCGAATGAAGACGTCGATATGCTGGAGATTAATATTTCCTGTCCGAATGTGAAAGAAGGCGGGATTGCCTTCGGTCAGAATCCGAACGCTGCGGAAGAGATTACAAAGGCAGTAAAAAAATATGCAAAACAGCCGATCATCATGAAATTAAGTCCGAATGTTACAAGTATTTCCGAGATGGCGAAAGCGGTGGAAGCAGGCGGCGCAGACGCCGTATCTTTGATCAATACTTTAACGGGGATGAAGATTGATGTGAATAAAAAAGCGTTTGTTTTGGCAAACAAAACAGGCGGAGTGTCAGGACCGGCGATTCATCCGATTGCTGTGCGCATGGTATATGAGGCGGCAAATGTCGTCAGTGTTCCCGTAATCGGAATGGGCGGAATTGCATCTGCGGAAGATGCGATCGAAATGATTCTTGCGGGGGCAAGCGCCGTATCGGTAGGAACAGCAAACTTTTTTGATCCTGCAGTGACAATGAAGATCGTAGACGGGATTGAATCATATATGAAACAACATGGATTTGAAAGTGTTGCGGATATGGTCGGAATTGTAAAGTAGATGAAAAGCAAACATAAGAAAAGAGAATAAGAAAACGAATATAAGAAAACGAATATAAGAAAACGAATATAAGAAAACGAGCATAAGAAAACGAGTATAAGAGGACAAAAATAACGTCCGTCAGGATCAAAAATTCTGACAGACGTTATTTTTATAATAGAAGATTCATTTAAATGCCTTTTTTATACAAATAGAAAGAATAAGCGGCAGGAATTATAGCGCCTATAGTGATCACGGACAGGATGATCCATGCGGCGGCTTCGCTTCCGAGTAAGCTGTCTATAAACGACATTAAAATCATGGCAATTCCCATAACAATATAAAGTTTGCCTCCGAGCCGATGGGTTCGATTCCAGTTTTCCTCGCTGTTTAATGTCCACGGAAGTTTGATGCCTATCGTATAGTTTTGTTGAAGTTTCGGCATATAGTTTCCGAGAACGATGAAAAAGACACCGATCAGAGCGGATATGAAGATTTCAATGCTGAAATCTACTCCTAAAGCGATCAGATAAGTCGAACAGTTAGCCAAAAGAGAAATCACAGGAACGAGCCAGAAAATAAGCGCCATAGGCTTCTTGTGGATATTCTTTTTCTTCGGGTCATTCAAAGTGACAAAAAGGCACAAAACGTGGATCGCAGTCAGGATGAGCGGCATTCCGAAGACAGAAAATGTTTTGCTGGACCATCCGTTTGCGGTTCCGTCGCTTCCCCAATGTGTTGCCAGTGTATCGGGAAGTTTGTTCCAAAGAAATAGTCCGATCACAATAGGAAGTAATGTGATCAAAGTTGTAATAATGATTGTGGTTTTATATTTTTTCATGTCTCTTTTTCTCCTTTCAAGTCTGAGATCCATACCATAATCTCCTCTAATACGGTAAGGCTCAGCTCATAGAAAATAAAATTTTTCTCCCGTGTTTCCCTGATAAGATCTGCTTTTTTCAAAATCTTCAGATGATAGGAGACAGTCGCCTGCGTCATATCAAAATGACTTGCGATCTCTCCGGCAGACATTCTGCCCTTTTTCAGAAGTTCCAGAATTTCCCGTCTTACCGGATCGGATAATGCTTTAAACGTTTCGGCAAAGCTCAAAAACATTCCCCCTTACTTTAAATAGTATTTAGAAATATTTCTAAATATATTAGAGCACTGCGGAAATAAAAAGTCAATATCTATTTAGAAAAAAATCTAAATTCTCAAAATGTTTTCTGTGAAATCCCATAGCCGCTTTCTGATGTTTGTAGAAAGAAAAATGATATGAAAAGATCAAACCATGAATGAAAAGCCTTTCAAAATTTCAAAATTATTATAAAATTCCTCCAAAAAGTGTTTTCGTAATTAAAAAAATGACGGAAAGCATTGACGAAATATCAAAAAATGTATACAATACGATACAGTGATGAAAAAATAAAACGGAGGAGTCCTGTAATGACTGCGTATAAAGATTTAAGTAAAGAAGAGCTGTTGGAATTAAAAAGCGAATTAGAAGCGCGCTTTGAAGAAGTAAAAGAAAAGGGATTAAAGCTGGATATGTCCAGAGGAAAGCCGGCTGCAGATCAGTTGAACTTATCAATGGATATGATGAAAGTGCTTGCAGGGGATGCGAATCTCATTTGCGAAGACGGAGTAGACTGCCGAAATTACGGAAACCTTGACGGTATTGATGAGGCAAAACAGCTTCTCGCAGATATGATGGAAGTGCCGAAAGATAATGTGATCATCTTCGGAAACTCAAGTCTGAATGTAATGTATGATACGGTTTCCCGTGCCATGACTCATGGAATTATGGGCAATACACCGTGGTGTAAATTAGATAAAGTGAAATTTTTATGTCCGGTTCCGGGGTATGACAGACATTTTGCGATTACGGAATTTTTCGGAATTGAGATGGTCAATATACCGATGACTCCTACAGGTCCGGATATGGATCTTGTGGAAAAACTTGTCAGTGAAGATGAGTCGGTCAAAGGAATCTGGTGTGTGCCGAAGTATTCTAATCCGCAGGGAATCACATATTCTGATGATACAGTATATCGTTTTGCTAATCTGAAACCGGCTGCAAAAGATTTCCGTATTTTTTGGGATAATGCATATTGCGTACATCATCTGTATGAAGATAAGCAGGACTATCTTCTTGAGATTTTGATGGAATGTAAAAAAGCGGGAAATCCTGATATGGTTTATAAGTTCTCTTCAACTTCCAAGATCAGCTTCCCGGGATCAGGCATCGCGGCTTTGGCGGCGTCGGAAGCAAACTTAAAAGACGTTCGTAATATGATGAAAGTTCAGACGATCGGACATGATAAAGTAAATCAGTTGCGTCATGTGAGATTTTTCAAAAATATTCACGGAATCGTAGAGCATATGAAGAAACATGCCGATATTCTCCGGCCGAAGTTTGAGGCGGTTCTGGATGTTCTGGAAAGAGAATTGGGAGGACTGGAAATCGGATCATGGATCGCGCCTCACGGCGGATACTTTATCTCTTTTGATGCAATGGAAGGCTGCGCAAAGGCGATCGTTGCAAAGGCGAAAGAGGCAGGTCTTGTAATGACCGGAGCAGGGGCGACATTCCCGTATGGAAAAGATCCTCATGACAGTAATATCCGTATTGCGCCGTCTTATCCGACTCCGGAAGAATTGTCCGTTGCGGCGGAAATTTTTGTACTGAGTGTGAAACTTGTAAGTATAGATAAATTGCTCGGAAATTTATAAAACAGACGATTTTAAATACAGTAAATAAAATGGGAGATTGCACAAAAAAGATATTTTTCTGTTGAGCAGACAGTTGAATATGAAAAAAGTGCGTCTCCCATTTTTGTTATTTGCGAAAAGAGAGGAAGGTGTATCGCATGACAGGCAGTCATTCTTTTAAAAGAATAAAAATATTTTTGGCAGTTGTGATTTTTGCTTTTTTGAGTATTTTATTGTGGAATGTATGTTTTAACAGGCATTCGATGACAGGTGTAGTAATCGAAAATAAGAATCAGATTAAAATAGAAGCTACAGAAAAAGATTTTGTGGATTCTCACGGGAAATATTTTGTGATAAGGTTTGAAAAAGGCAAGGAAAACAGAAACGATGACTTTCTTGTGGGGGATCAAGTTATTGTTAAATATGACGGTATAATATATGAGTCAAATCCGGCAGTGATAGATGCAAAGTCCGTTAAACGAAAAGAATAAGCTATGGAAAAAGAATATATCCTTTTTTCATAGCTTATTCAGGTGAATAGAAGCAGATATTTTTTATTAATGTGTCTCCCTATTTGCATCTATCATGCTGTGGTTTCATGATTATTTTGCAAATAATTTGGTTATGACCGTTCCGATCGCTGTTCCGACAACGGAAACGACAAAATACCAGACAGAATGAATAAGAGCGCTTTCGTTATAATAAATGAACACGGAAGGAATAAAAAGTATTGCTGTTATAAGCGGATAGAAATATTTGATCTTGTTAGTTGAGATGATTCCCATTAGAGCAGATAATACAAATGTCGCAGTGATAAGGAAGAGAACCATGCCTATTGCGTCAATCTGTTTTGCAAATAAAGGAAACAGATAAAAAATCAATAATTGAATTATAAATAATGTTATTTCTTTCATAAATTTTTTCATATGACAGCTCCTTTCTACTACGACAAAATTTGAGAGTAGGATTTTTTCATGCGTTACAGACTGTTTTTTGAAAACGGTATATCATCTTTTCTGAAAAAAGACTCTGTGCTGTTAGACAGGAGTTCCTACTTCGATCAAATTACCGTCCAAATCATAAAAACGGATTACCTTTTGTCCCCAGCTATGTGTCATGAGCCGATTGACATATTGGATTGACGGGTATAATTTTTCCAGCTTTTCGATAAATTTTTCTATATTTTTCTCTTCAAAATACAGTTCGCAAGAATTGCTTTTCGGAAAGATCTCTTTTTTCAAAAAGTCTCTCCATATCTTTTCATCTTGAAGGACAAGACCTTCCGTTAAAATGATATTTCCGTCATTGTCAAGTATCATGTCTAAACCAAATAAATCATGATAAAATTGTTTTGATTTTTCGATATCTTTTACAACAAGTAAAATGTTTTTTAATTTCATGTTTCTGCCTCATTATATTTTGCCTGATCATCTCCGGCAGTTTTCCTGTTAAAAACGATGTGGTTTCGGTTCTCAGATATTTATAGACAGTATACCATTTTTGGGGAAAACGGACAATTAAATTCTTTACCAAAGTCCCATCATATGCTGCATTCCAAGACTTACAAGCGATATGCCGACCCAGCAGCAAAAACCTGTGAAGATTGGTTTCGCGCCTGTTTTTACAAGGTGAACGATATTTGTATTCAGCCCGATCGCCGCCATAGCCATGACGATCAAAAATTTGCTCAGTTCCTTAAGAGGACCTGTGACTGCGGCAGGAAGGTGGAATATTGTTGTTACGACAGATGCAAGGATGAAAAAAAGCACAAAGAACGGGAAGGACTTCTTGAAGCTAAAAGAAGAGCCTTCTTCTTTTTTCTCCTTTTTTTCCCGATAAAAAGCTAGGGCTAATGTGATCGGGATAATAGCAAGCGTACGGGTCATTTTTACGATCGTTGCAGTTTCCAGAGTATGACTTGCGTGGATTCCGTCCCAGGCGGCGGCAGCCGCGGTTACGGATGATGTGTCGTTAATGGCAGTTCCGGCAAATAATCCGAAACCTTCATTGCTTAGTCCGAGGACAGCGCCCAACGTAGGAAAGATCAGTGCGGCCAGCACGTTGAATAAAAAGATAACAGAGATCGACTGAGCAACCTCTTCGTCCGTCGCGTCGATGACAGGCGCGGTTGCGGCGATCGCGCTTCCTCCGCATATGGACGATCCCACGCCGACTAAAATTGCATTGTTTGTCTTTAGTTTCAGAGCTTTATATAAAATAAATGCAATGATAAGCGATGTTGTGATCGTGGAAATTATGATCGGCAAAGACTGCTTTCCGCCTGCAAGTATTTGAGATAAATTCATTCCGAATCCAAGAAAAATAACAGCGGCCTGCAGTATTTTTTTGGAGGTATAGTTAATTCCTGCGGTAAACGGTTCTTTTTCTTTTAATATCAGTGTCAAAACCATGCCGATTAGAATGGCAAAGACAGGTCCTCCTATGACGGGAAATGATTTTCCGAGAAACCATGCCGGAATGGAGATGGCGAGACATAGCAGAAGACCGGCGCCGTTCTTTTTTAAAAAGTTCATAATAAAATCTCCTTTGCAAAATGATGTGTTGTTATTCCTGTTTCCGGAAATACAATATCATAAAAAATATATAAAATAAAATTATTAATATTTATATAATAATAAATTTATGTTATAATTAAACGCAGGGAGTAATTCTTATAGAGCTCGGGCGGGTGTTCGGTGAAAACACCGCCCGCTGCTTATAAAATATAAAAATGATATAATGAGGAAAGAGAAAGTAACAGTTCAGTCTGCGCCATTCGTAAAACCACACTGCGTGCTTATCGTGGCTGCTGCCACTGTTTTACTCATAAACGGGCGCTCACCGCATACAGATGTCCGCTCGCAAAAACATGCAGGCATGTTTTCTGCTTCACGTACACTGTATGGCTGAACTGTTGAGAAATATAACGGGGAAAGAGTATGCTTGATTTTAGAATGGAAACGTTTCTGGCGGTATGCCGGTATATGAATTTCACACGGGCAGCGGAAAAACTGAATATCACTCAGCCTGCGGTATCACAGCATATCCGTTTTCTGGAAAAGCATTATAATACGAAGCTGTTCCGCTATGAGGGGAAAAAGCTGGAGCTGACCGAAGCGGGAGAGATTTTGAAAAACGCGTCATTGACGATGATGCATGATGAAACTGCAATGCAAGATGAGATGAAAAGAGCGGGCGAATCAGAAGAACTTCGTTTCGGAGCAACGAGGACAGTGGGAGATGTGCTGGGCGGGAAAATGATTTTTAATTATCTTGAAATGTATCCGAACGCGCACATACATATGATCGTAGAAAATACACGGGAACTTTTGAAGAAACTGGATGAAGGCGAGATCGACTTTGCTTTGGTAGAAGGTTTTTTCAAGAAGAATGAATATGATTTTCAGAAATATTCAGAAGAGCCGTATATAGCGGTGTGCAGCCCTGATTATCCGTTTAAAAAGAAACCAAAACGGATAGAAGATCTTTTCGGAGAACGTATTTTGATCAGAGAGGACGGATCGGGTACGCGCGAAGTGCTGGAGAGGTATTTGGAGTCCTGTAATCTGAGCATCGGTAATTTTCGGCAGACGGTAGAGATTGGAAGTATGCATACGATCAAAGAGTTGACAAAATTAAAATGCGGTATTACATTTTTATATGAAACTGCCATATGGGAAGAGTTGGAAAGCGAAGCATTGGTCAAAATTCCATTGGAAGATTTTCATATAGTGCGAGAATTTACTTTTATCTGGAGGCGGGGCAGTTTTTATGCAGACAAGTATAGAGAAAAGTTCGGATATTTTTCAAAATGACGAAAAAGGGAGAAACTTTTATCTATTCATCAATTTTCTGCGTAAAATATAATTTTTTCTGCGCAGAGCAGAAGAAAAAATAAAAAGAGAAATAAAGAAGAAAAATAAAAAGAGAAATAAAAAAGAAAAAGGAAGTGAATTTCCGGAATGTTACAGGCAGAACATTTATCGTACAATATAACAGAAGAAGGAAGACAATCAGAGATATTAACAGATGTAAGTTTTACGGTGGAAGACGGGGAGATGCTTGTCATTACAGGTCCTAACGGGGGAGGTAAATCGACGCTTGCGAAACTTCTTATGGGGATCAATGAGGCGACAGGCGGTAAGATCATACTGGACGGGCAGGATATTACATCGTATACGATCGATAAGAGAGCGCAGGCAGGAATGGGGTTTGCATTTCAGCAGCCGCCGCGCTTTAAGGGGATGACAGTAAAAAGGCTGCTTTCTCTTGCGGCAGGCAGAGAATTAGATGATACGACATGCTGTGAGTTGTTAAGCAGTGTCGGTCTTTGCGCGAAAGAATATATTAACAGAGAAGCTGACGCGACGCTTTCGGGCGGAGAGATGAAGAGGATTGAAATTGCGACAGTTCTGGCAAAAGATCATAAGATATGTGTATTTGATGAACCGGAAGCAGGGATTGACCTGTGGAGTTTTTCGATGTTGATCAAGCGGTTTGAACAGATTCACAAAGAAAAGAAGCAGAGTCTGATCTTGATCTCACATCAAGAGCGTATTATACGCATGGCGGACAGGATCATGGTTATCGGAGACGGAAAAGTAGAAGCGGTCGGCACGGCGGATGAGATCGTTCCGATCTTGTTCGGGAAGAAACCGGAATCATGCGGATGCAGAATACAAAAAGGAGGCGAACTTTATGAGCGCTGATTTTGAAGGAAATGACAAAGACGCTGTTGTGACACAGCAAGTGCTTGATGTGATCGATTCTTATGGATTTAAAAAGGAAGGGGCATATAACCTCAGACTGAACGGTTTGGCGGTTTGTCATGGGGACAGCCGTCATATTAAGATTGTTCCGAAAGAGGACAGACAGGGAATCGATATTTATATAAGCGGTGAAGCAAAAGAAGAGCAGGTTCACATTCCTGTAGTAATGACTGAAGAAGGTGTGGATATTGTATACAATGATTTCTATATAGAAGACGGAGCAGATGTAACGATTATCGCAGGATGCGGAATCCACGGGGAAGGGTGTTCGGAAACCCGTCATGACGGAATCCATGCATTTCATGTAGGTAAAAATGCGAATGTGAAATATATAGAAAATCATTATGCTCAGGGAAACGGCTCGGGTAAGAAAACGCTCAATCCGGTGACAAAGATCTATGTCGGAGAGAATTCAGTATTTACGCTTGAGACAACGCAGATCAGCGGCGTAGACTGTACGGAGAGAGAAAATTATATTGAGCTGGCGGACAACGCGAAACTGTTTGTGACAGAAAAGCTGATGACAGATGAAGAACAGTCGGCAGTTTCCAATATGGACATTGAGTTAAACGGAACAAACAGCTCGGCAAGAATTGTTTCCAGATCGGTCGGGAAAGGAAATTCAAAACAAGTCTTTCATCCGAGAGCGATCGGCAATAACCGGTGTCATGCACATGTGCAGTGTGATTCGATTATTATGGATCAGGCAGAGATAAGCTCTATTCCGGAGATCAATGCAAAACATGTAGATGCGCAGATCGTTCATGAAGCGGCAATCGGCAGAATCAATGATGAACAGCTTGTGAAGCTTCGCACGTTCGGTATGAGCGAGGAAGAAGCGGAAGCTGTCATCATTGAAAATTTCCTGAATTGATTTTCGGCATCGGTTTTTTAAAATGATTTTTCGGAATCGTTGTTTTTCGCCCATCCGTAGGAATATTTTACAGCTTTATTCCATCCTTTGATGCGGCTAAGCCGAAGTTCTTCACAGACAGAAGGAAGGAAGATTTTATCGGTTGAGCGGTTATTTGCGATTTCTTCTTTGCTTTTCCAATAACCGGAAGCAAGTCCGGCAAGATAAGCAGCGCCCATGGCGGTCGTCTCTACAAAAGAAGGACGATTGACAGGGGCGTTTATAATATCTGCCTGTACCTGCATGAGAAAATTATTCGCGCTTGCACCTCCGTCTACATTGAGTGAAGAAAGCGCAATGCCGGAATCGGCTTTCATCGCCTCCAGCACGTCGTTTACCTGATAAGCGATCGATTCAAGAGTGGCGCGGATGATGTGATATTTGTTTACTCCGCGGGTGATACCTACGATCGTTCCCCGTGCATACTGATCCCAGTGAGGAGCGCCAAGACCTGTGAAAGCAGGAACGACGTAACATCCGTTCGTATCTTCTACTTTTGACGCCATATATTCCGAATCTTCGGCTGAATCTATAAGGCGCATTTCATCTCTGAGCCATTGTATGGCGGCTCCTGCTACGAAAATAGAGCCTTCAAGCGCATAAGTCACCTTTCCGTCCAATCCCCAGGCAATCGTTGTCACAAGTCCGTTTTCGGAAAATACAGGTTTTTCGCCTGTATTCATTAATAAAAAGCAGCCCGTTCCGTAAGTGTTTTTGGCTTCTCCGGCCTGAAAACAAGTCTGACCGAAAAGGGCGGCCTGCTGATCGCCGGCAGCTCCCGCGATAGGAATCTCTCCGCCGAAAAATGCGGGATCGGTCTTTCCGTAGATACAGCTTGACGGTTTTGGCTGAGGAAGCATACTTTTCGGAATGTCAAGTTCGGACAGGATCTCGTCGTCCCAGGAAAGGGTGTTGATGTTAAACAGCATCGTACGGGAAGCATTGGAGTAATCCGTTACATGTGCCCGTCCTTTTGTCATTTTCCAGATGAGCCATGTCTCCACTGTGCCGAAAAGAAGTTCCTGACGTTCTGCACGTTCTCTGGCTCCGGGGACATTGTCCAGTATCCATTTGATCTTTGTGGCGGAAAAATAAGCGTCGATTACAAGACCCGTTTTTTGACGAAATTTTTCCGTAAGACCTTTTTCTTTCAAAGAATCGCAGTATTCGGAAGTGCGGCGGCATTGCCAGACGATGGCGTTATAGACCGGTTCTCCTGTTTTTCGGTCCCATACGATAGCGGTTTCTCTTTGGTTTGTAATACCGATCGCCGCGATATCTTCTGCCGATGCACCGATCTTGTTCATTGCTTCTACGGCAACTCCGAGCTGACAGGCCCATATTTCGTCGGCATCGTGCTCTACCCATCCGGGATGAGGAAAATATTGGGTGAATTCTCTTTGGGCGACGCTGCACACTTGCCCCTTTTTATTGAAAAGGATGCATCGGTTGCTTGTCGTTCCGGCATCCATAGCCATGATATATTTTGACATGATAGTACCTCCTTTGTCATCACATTTTGATAGAAGTTTTTGTATATGTGAGACGAGTTTTGATAATGGTGATGTTATTAGCTATTATATCAGCATTATTCTCTTCGATAAATGCTTTTGATATAAAAGAAAGTATGGTATAATCGTAGAGAAACCGTCATGAAAAGGACGGGGATACGAAAAGAAAAAGGATTAAGAGAGATGGAGAGTGAAGTATGGACGGATCAATGTTTATCGGAACATGGTGGGCGCTTGTCCCGCCGCTGCTTGCAATCGTGCTCGCATTTATAACAAAAGAGGTGTACAGTTCTCTTTTTATCGGCGTGGCGGTAGGTGCAATGCTTTACAGCGGATTTAATCCGTGGGAGTCATTTGTCAATTTTTTTGACATTATGAAAAACAGTATGAATCTGAATATTTTGATTTTTGACGTTTTGCTTGGAATGATCATTGTTCTTATGGCAAAGTCAGGAGGTTCCGCAGCCTATGGAAGATGGGCGGGAACGAAGATCAAGTCGAAAAAGAGCGCCCTTTTGGCGACGACAGGTCTTGGTATGCTTATTTTTGTAGACGATTATTTTAACTGTCTGACTGTCGGATCGGTAATGAGACCGGTAACAGACAGGTATAAAGTGTCAAGAGCGAAACTTGCGTATATCATCGATTCGACAGCGGCTCCTGTCTGTATTATCGCGCCGATCTCCAGTTGGGCGGCTGCGGTAAATTCTTACGTGCCGGAAGATGCGGGGATCAGCGGATTTCAGCTTTTTATGAATACGATCCCGTATAACTTGTATGCGCTTTTAACACTGACGATGGTTATTTTCATTACGGTGACGGCGTTTGACTTCGGACTGATGAAAAAGCATGAGAGAAACGCGGCGAAAGGAGATCTGTTTACGACAGGAGGAGAAGAATTCGATCAGGTTGCGGAAGATGAGATCAATCCGAACGGTAAGGTGATCGACCTTGTACTTCCGGTAGCGGTTTTGATCGTATCTGCGGTTGGAGCAATGATCTATACAGGATTCCAGGGCGGAGCGACAAATCTTATTACAGCTTTTTCGGGATGCGATGCAGAGACAAGCTTGATCTTTGCGACACTCGTTACAGTATTTTTTATGTTGATTTTGTATCTTCCGAGAAAAGTCGTAACGTTTAAAGGATTTATGGACAGTCTCGCAGAAGGCTTTAAATTAATGGTTCCGGCTGTTACGATCCTTATTTTTGCATGGTCTTTGAAAGGGATGGGAGATGCTCTCGGACTGGCTGAATTTGTCGGGGGAATTGTAGGAGATAACGCTTCGGCAAGTATCTTCATTCCGGCGATTTTGTTTGTAGTAGCGATCTTTCTGTCATTTTCTACAGGAACGTCGTGGGGAACATTTGCAATTCTCGTTCCGATAGCGACAGCTCTTTTTGCAGGAGCGGATAACCTGACGATGATGACGATTTCTGTATCGGCTGTTCTTGCCGGAGCGGTTTGCGGAGATCACATTTCGCCGATTTCCGACACAACTGTTATGTCGTCTGCCGGAGCGCAGAGCAATCATATCAACCATGTGTCTACTCAGATGCAGTATGCGGCAGTTGTCGCCACGGTAAGTTTTGTCGGCTATATTCTTGCGGGAATCATACGGGTGTGGTGGATCGTACTTGGAATCAGTCTGATCCTTCTGATCGGTGTTCTTATGGGAATGCGGATGTTCTTGGAGAGAAAGCAGGTAAAGAAACATGCCGGGTGAGCAGAAAAAAGTATGTATTGATGTTCCGTATATCGATCAGAGCAAGCTGTACCCGACGGGATGCGAAAGTGTATCGACGGTAATGCTTCTTCGGTTTCTGGGCATTGATATAACGGTTGACGAATTCATAGAAAAATATTTGGAAAAGAAGTCTTTTGAAGAAAGAGACGGGCAGGTTTACGGTCCTGATCCGCATCGGTATTTTTGTGGAAGTCCGTACGATGACGAGTCGTTTGGATGCTATGCTCCGGTGATCCGGGAAGCCCTTGAGAAAATAATAGGCGCTGAATATACCGTGACGGACGAGACCGGGATGACAACTGATGAACTGGTTGAAAAATATATCGATCAGGGGATGCCGGTTATTTATTGGGCGTGTATCAATATGCGTGATCCGATCGTAGGTCCGCAGTGGAAACTCTTAGATACAGGAGAGACGTTTACGTGGATCTCCAACGAACATTGTATGTTGCTTGTCGGTTATGACGAAGATAGTTATTATTTTAATGATCCATATGAAAATAACGGCTGCATCCGATATCCGAAAACAGTTGTGGAAGATCGCCATAAAGCACAGCACATGCAGGCAGTCGGCGTAGTAAGAAAAACGGTCATTCAGTAACCGGTATATGGATGAGCTCGGTATGGTTTGGGAATATGGTGACGGCAACAGATAAAAGAGTCTGAAAAGATTTTGTCTAAGGAGATTTTGAGATATGAATAAAAAACGATTGATTCCTTTGATTTCTATATTGCTCGTATTTAGTTTTATCGGCTTATTTTTCTTTTATAAAAGAAGAAAAGGCTTCGGAAAAAATATTGGCGGATGCTGTTATAGATCTGCCTGAAAATGATCCGGCTATCGACCGCGCAGTTAAAATAATCGAAGAAAACCTCATAAAGGAAATGCCGGACTGCCATGTAACTTCTCTTCATGAAAATGATGCGGGATATGCTCCGCTCCTTCAAAAATATGAAGACAAGGGATTAGAGACACTGATCATAGATATGGATTTTTATGTTGAGGAGGATGCCGAACCGGGCGTGTTCACTCCGGGAACTTCATATGAAGGTTATAGTTGGATGTTTACACGTGAAAGTAAAGACGACACATGGACTTTAGAAGAAAACGGATTTCTTCTATGAAGAAACCATGATGTCTGAATAAAAGAGAACTGCCGCATTGAACTGATTTTTAGTTAAGTTCAGTGCGGCAGTTTTGTGCATTTTATAATAAATGGATTCCGTTTTCGGAAGCGGTTTCGACGATTGATTCCGGCCACATAGAAGAATGGACTTCTCCGATGTGAGCTTTTCTTAAATAATACATACAGATACGTGACTGGCCGATCCCGCCGCCTACAGTATAAGGGAGTTCTCCGTCAAGAAGAGATTTCTGGAAAGGCAGTTTAGCGCGGTCTTCGCATCCTGCGGTTTTTAATTGAGATTTTAATGATTCTTCATCGACACGGATGCCCATAGAAGAAAGCTCGAGAGCGATGTCAAGAACCGGATAATAAACGATGATATCGCCGTTTAACTCCCAGTCGTCATAGTCCGGCGCACGTCCGTCGTGCTTTTCGCCTGAAGCGAGCACTTTTCCGATCTGTGAGATGAATACGGCGCCTTTTGCTTTTGCAATACGCAGTTCTCGTTCTTTTGGAGTGCAGTCAGGGAACATGTCTTCCAGTTCCTGTGAAGTGATGAAGAAAATATCATCAGGAAGAAGAGGTTCGATATAGTTGTACCTTCTTGATATGTAGTCCTCGGTATCTTTTAATGCACTGTATACCTTTCTGACTGTGTATTCCAGTGTTTCCATATTCCGTTCTTCTTTGGAAATAATCTTTTCCCAATCCCACTGATCGACATAAAGGGAGTGGATGTTATCGGTATCTTCGTCACGACGGATTGCAGTCATGTCAGTGTAAAGACCTTCGCCGGAATGAAAACCGTATTTTTTTAAGGCATATCGCTTCCATTTTGCGAGGGAATGAACGATTTCCGCGCAGGCATCGTCCTGCTCTTTGATTCCGAATGATACCGGACGTTCAATTCCGTTTAGATTGTCGTTCATACCGGACTGCGGAAGAACAAACAACGGGGCAGATACACGCGTCAAATGAAGAGATTTTGCAAGCGCGCGCTCGAAATGATCCTTAACTTCTTTGATAGCGACTTCTGTTTCACGGATTGTAAGCGGAGAAGAATATCCCTCCGGTATTTTTAAATGTTCCATATATAACCACTCCTCTTTTGATGTATTGACATTTATGTTTTATTTTAATGGGGAGAAGGGGAGAAGTCAACTGTGACTTTTTTGATTATGTTACTGACAGATTTTTTCATGGAGAAAATTCATTGAGCTTTTCTTTTTGCTGCTCGTTTGCTGTCTGTATTTCAGATTATTCACAATGAGGATATAAAATAACAGATAATTTAAAATAAAATGAAAAAATATTAGAAATAATATTGACAAACACATAATAGAGTGATATTATTAAATCAACAAATAAAACAAACTAAATAATCAATCAAAACTAAATAAAAAATATTTTGTTTTGAAAGAATTTTAGTAAATGTTTTATTCATCCATCGGATATCGTGATCAGGGATCGGATGGAAAGATACAGAGAAAGATCATAATGACGAGAAAGTTATGAGAGAAGTAAAATCTGTATTTGAAAAATCCATCGGAAACTGAAGTTCGATGGAAATCTAAGAATAGGAGGTACGGACCACCGGGAACGTAAGTTGATCTATCAAAAAGAAGATAGAAAAGAGAGGTAAAAAAAGAATGATAGTAATATCACATTGAAAGTGGATGTTGATCAAGATGAGTTGATTGGCATCCACTTTCAGTTGTGCGGAAATATATTCGGTAAAATAGCGAAAGCATAAAACTTGGCAGAGGTATGTATATTGCTATGTATTGCTGTATATTGCGTAATGAGTCGGGTTTATGGCACACCTTTTCTGATAAGATTTTTTTAGAAAACTTTTTGGAAAACTTTTTGGAAAAGATGATATTTTGGAAAGGTGTGTTTTTATTATGAAGAGAAAAAGAAAGACAGCAAGAGAAATTTTTATAGTGATCTGTTTATTTTTGACAATATTTCTGGCGGTGTTGTTTGCATTTGGGAGAACAGAGATTCCGGCAGTCGTTTATATGTCTGTATGTACGGCATGTCTTTTCGGAGGGGTTGCAGCGATACAGGAGTGAGTGACCGGGTGTTTTGGATTTTATCAACTACCGTTGTCTTCTGAAATGTGAAATGTCGGTGTATAACAGTTGTAATCAACTGTTCGGATGATGTATAATAATTTCATGAATGATAGGGATAAAAAATATCAGGTGATTACACCGGAAAAGGGGGCTTGTGTATGAAAATAGATATGCATTGCCACGTGAAAGAAGGCTCGATCGACAGCAAGGTTGGAGTGGAAGAGTATATTACGATTTTAAAAAAGCATGGTTTTCAAGGGATGGTCATTACCGATCATGACACATACAACGGATACCGATATTGGAAAGAAAATATAAAAGGAAAGAAGCATACGGATTTTGTTGTATTGAAAGGGATTGAGTATGACACAAGGGATGCCGGGCATATCCTTGTTATTATGCCGGAAGGGGTGAAGATGCGTCTGCTTGAGATGCGGGGGATGCCGCTGGCGCTTTTAATCGACCTTGTGCATCGAAACGGCGGAGTCCTAGGTCCTGCTCATCCATGCGGTGAGAAGTATATGAGTTTTACGAATGCGCGGCGGTATTACTTATCTCCGGAGATTGTAAAGCGTTTTGATTTTGTAGAGGCATTTAATAGCTGTGAGCCCGTTTCGTCGAATTCAGGTGCGGAAAAACTGGCGAAAAAATATGGAAAAGTTATGACTGGCGGAAGTGATTCACATAAGCCGGACTGTGTCGGACGGGGATATACGATCCTTCCGGAACCTGTTACATGTGAGACGGAACTGATTTCGCTGATCCATAAGAAAACTCCGTTTAAAGCGGGAGGAGTGCTTTATAATAAGACTACGAAGGAAAAGATCGGAAAGATCAACAAGCTTTTGGTATATTCCTTCTGGGTTTATAATAAGAGCGGAGAATTAGTGAAAAGACATGGCAGAAATAAAAAAATGGAAGAAGAGCATCCGTTTGATCCGATCGATCCGATCGAACTGTATTATCATTCTTGATCCGATGAATGGAAAATGATCGCTGTGTGGAGCATGCGATAAGAAAAAGTTGTCTATCAGTTATTTGTTTAACTGATAGACAACTTTTTTGTCTTCTCTTATTTCTTTTATCATTTTTTGTTTCAGCATATACGGGAGAATCGAATCAAGGAAAGCATTTGGATCGGTCACTCCGATTCGCTCGCTGTTGAACGGCTGTTTTGCGGTCAGATCTTTTACAAAGGGTTCCAGTTCTTTTTTTGTCAGCGACTTATTTTTTTTGAGCGCTTTTTTGACTTTGGAGATTCCTTTTGAACAGAGCATGTTGGAGAGATCCTGTTTCTGGTGCATTGTGCGCCAAAGACCCCATCCGTAAATGATCATTGTGGCAACGGCAAACATAAGGACGTAGGGAATGTATTTTAACATTATTTTTTCTCCTCTCCTTTCCAGTAGATCAGGTTGTTGTCTTTCATGATCTCAAGAAATTTAATTAAACGGGATAATGATTTTTCCATTTTCGGAAATTCAGATTCCATTTCTTTGGAAAGCTGATGTACGTCTTTTTCATCGTCTATCGCATGCCATACGAAACTTCCGTACTTATCCATTTTAATATCGCTGACTCTCGGGCGGCGGAATATTTTCTGGGCAATTTTGTGATAGAAGCCTTTCCATTCGATAAAGACGGTGACGATTCCGTTTTCATCTGTTTCATATTCTATATCCGGATTTTTTACAGGAATAAAATCAAGATAGTTTTTTTCGTTTTTTTTACTTTTTTTACTCATCTTAATGAAGATCCTCTCTACAATATCATTACAGAATAATATCATAAAAAGAGGCAGCCTGCAAGCAGCAGACTGCCTCCGGTGAACAATCAGATCATGTATGTACTTTGTTTATACGTTGAACTGAATGTACGGTTTTATTTTTTAGCAGGTTTCGCTTTCATGCAGAGTGCGAACAATCCGCCGAGAAGAGCGATGAAGATAATCAGACTTCCAACTTGCGGAAGTGAGAATTTTAAAGCTACGTCAAGTTTCGCAACTGCAAATCCTGCAAGCAGGATACCGGTGATACCTTCTCCTGCGATAAGTCCTGATGTGAAGAGCACGCCTTTGTCTGTGCGGGCTTTCTTTTCTTCGTCCGTACCTTTGATCTTTTCAACAAGGAAACGAACAGCTCCACCGGCCATGATACCTGCGCTTAAGCTGAACGGGAGATACATACCGACTGCGAACGGCATTACCGGAACTTTTATGATCTCGACTACGATTGCGATAAACACACCGATAAGGATGAGTCCCCACGGAAGTTCTGCGTTCATGATACCTTCAACGAGCATTTTCATCATTGTAGCCTGAGCTGCCGGAAGTTCTTTTGAACCGTAAGACCAAGCTTCGTTCAGAAGGTAGAGAACTCCGCCGATAGCTGCCGCTGAAACAATGACACCGATCAATTCACCGATCTGCTGTTTCTTCGGTGTAGCTCCTACGATAAATCCGGTTTTAAGGTCCTGAGACGTATCTCCGGCGATTGCTGCGATTACACAGATGATACCGCCGATAGCGATTGCTCCGACCATACCTTTTGTACCTGTTGTACCTGTTGCTTTTAAAGCCAGTGTAGCGATGATCAATGTTGCGATCGCCATACCGGAAACAGGGTTGTTAGAAGAACCGATCAGACCTACCATACGAGAAGAAACGGTTGCAAAGAAGAAACCGAAGATTACGATGATAAGTGATCCGAGCGGACTTACAGGGAATGCCGGGATGAGCCAGATTGCAACAACGATCACAAGAAGAACTACAAGAAGGATCGGCATAGGAAGATCCTGCTGTGTACGAACGAGCGTTGTGTTGGAACGTTTTTTGGACATACTGGACATAGCCTGTTTAAATGTACGGACGATCAGCGGGAAGCTCTTGATCAGGCTGATCATACCGCCGGTAGCAACAGCTCCGGCTCCGATGTATTTGATGTAGTTGCTCCAAAGAGCAGACGGTCCGTTGGCTGCAAGCAATTCAGAGATCGGAGCTGTGCCTGGGAAGATCGTAGCGTCAGCGCCGAACAAAGCGATTGCCGGCATAAGTACGAACCAGCTCAGAGTACCTCCTGCAAGCATGTAGCTTGAAATCTTCGGTCCACAGATGAAGCCGACACCTGCAAGAGCAGGAAGAACCTGAATACCGATCTGAGATCCTGCATAGCTTTTGAAAGCATAACCGATTTCGCTTGGGAATAATTTGAATCCGTCTGCGATGAATTTGTAAGCTGCTGCGATACCGAGTCCTGCGAATACAGTACCTGCTTTTGCGCCTCCCTCTTCTCCTGCAAGAAGAACTTCTGCGCAGGCTGTTCCTTCCGGGAACGGAAGTGTGCCGTGTTCTTCAACGATCAATGCCTGACGAAGCGGCACCATGAAGCAAATTCCGAGGACACCTCCGAAAAGTGCAACGAGAAAGATCGTCATCATACTTGGGAAAGCGATTTTTCCCTCCTCAGCCCAGATAAATAATGCAGGCAGAGTGAAGATAGCACCTGCCGCTACAGACTCTCCGGCGGAACCGATTGTCTGCACAAGATTGTTTTCGAGAATGGAATCCTTACGAAGAATCACACGGATGATACCCATAGAGATAACTGCTGCCGGAATGGAAGCTGATACTGTCATACCGACGATCAGTCCGAGGTATGCGTTTGCGGCTCCGAAAACGACTGCAAGGATAATACCAATCACGATTGAAGTTACCGTAAACTCCGGAACGATTTTATCTGCCGGAATATACGGTTTGAACTCATTTTTCTTTTCCATGATGTTCATTCCTTTTCCTTTCTGTAAAATTAAAGACTTTGTAGTAAAGTCTATAACATTATACCACTTTGGCGTGATAAAAGGAAGAAGAAAAATTTGTATTTATGCAATATTCGTCAATATTTCTACAGTAATATTAATATTTATTAATATTATGACGGTTTTTTTTGACATATTCTGCGTTTTGGATAAAATTGCAGGGGAAAACGGCGAAGAAGAAATTCAGGCGGAGCGGGCGGAGAGATTTTACACTTTATATTTCAGGAAGATTCTTTTATAATAAGAGGCAGCAAGACGGAAGGTGAAAAGTGGAAATGAATGAAATTTTAGAACAGGCGCTTCCTTTTTGGGAAAGTCTGACAGATAAACAGAAAGAAGAAATCAGGAACAATATGGTAAAAACAGAATGCCAAAAGAAAACGCAGCTCCATTTCGGCGGCGGAGAATGCGCCGGAGTCCAGATCATCGGAAAAGGAAGAGTGCGGGTATTTATTACATCACCGGGCGGCGGAGATATTACATTATTCCGTTTGCTGGAAGGAGATGTCAGTATTCTGAGCGCGGCGTGTATGCTTAACGGTATGGATGTGGAGCTTGATATGGAGATGGAAACAGACTGTGAACTTTATACGATTCCAAAGTGTGTGTATCGCAAACTGTATGATGAGAGCGGAATTGTGAAAGACTATACGATGGAGATGATATCGGAAAAGTTTTCTGACATCATGTGGCTGTTTAATCAGTTCGTTTTTTCAAATGTAGCATCTCGTATCGCATCGGCTCTGCTCGACCATAAAGTGATGGAGCGCTCAGACAGTCTGGCGATTACGCACGAGGCATTGGCGCGGGATGCGGGGACAGCGAGGGAAGTAGTGACAAGGATACTGAAGCAGTTTCAGGCTGACGGACTTGTGAAACTGACCCGCGGGAAAGTGGAAATACTTAACGAGGCAGGACTGAGAAAAATCTAATCTTGAAACGGCAAAACGGCACATAGATGTTAATTGTGATTTTGTCACTGAAAAGAAAATTCATCCGGTATAATATAAAGCCATACTCAATGAAAGAAAACAAAAATCGAATCAATAAAAACAGACCGAATAAGGTCGGGAAAAGGAGAAAGAAAAATGGCAGTAGTAAAATTAACAACGGCAAATTTTGATCAGGAAGTTCTTCAGGCAGATCGCCCGGTATTGGTAGATTTCTACGCTGACTGGTGCGGACCGTGTAAGATGATGGGACCGGTAGTAGAAGAGATTTCCGGAGAATTGGACGATGTAAAAGTATGTAAGATCAATATTGACGAAGAGATGGAAGTAGCGCAGCGCTACGGTGTTATGAGCATCCCGACATTTATCGCGTTTAAAAACGGAGAGATGACAGGAAAACAGGTCGGCGCTGTTCCGAAGGGAGCGCTTGCAGATCTGGTAAAATAACAAAACATAGTAAAGGACAGATAAACCGGCTTCTTGTCAGGAATGTGCACGGGTAGTATAATCAAGAAAAATATGTTGGAAGACCTGTGGCAGGAGGCGGTTTATGTCATTACAATTTATTATGGGAAATTCCGGAAGCGGAAAATCTTACTGTTTATATGATACGGTTGTTCGGGAAGCGATTGAAAATCCTGACAAGAATTATCTTGTCATCGTTCCCGAGCAGTTTACGATGCAGACACAAAAAGATCTCTGTCTTGCGCATCCAAAAGGCGGGATCATGAATATTGATGTGTTAAGTTTCGGGCGTCTGGCGTACCGCGTTTTTGAAGAGGTGGGTCAGGATGCCCGTGTTGTGCTTGATGATGAAGGAAAAAATCTTGTTTTGCGCAAAATTGCGGGCGAGTGTGAAAAAGATCTGAAGGTCTTTAAGGGAAACCTGAAAAAACAAGGTTATATAAGCGAAGTGAAGTCTGTTCTTTCGGAATTTGCGCAGTATGGCGTAGACTTTGAACGTTTGGATGATTTTATGAAAGAAGTGCCGCCTGAAAGTTATCTGCATTATAAACTGGATGATATCCGAACTATATATGAAAAATTTGAAGAGTATTTAAGTGAAAAATACATTACAAAAGAAGAAATGCTCGATGTGCTCAGCGACGCTGTTCCGTATTCCGATATTTTAAAAGGAAGCGTGGTGGCGATGGACGGGTTTACAGGTTTTACGCCTGTACAAAACCGTTTGATCGGTGAGCTTTTTTCAGTGTGCGAAAAAGTGATGATCACAGTGATGATGGACGGAAGAGAAAATCCGTATGTATATGAACATCCGTATCAGATTTTTGCGCTCGGCAAACAGATGGTCACATCTCTTATGAAGATTGCGGGTGAGAAAAAAACAGAGATTGAAGAACCGATATGTTTGTTTGAAAGGCCGGTGTATCGTTTTCGGGATTGTTCGGAAATGGCGTTTTTGGAAACGGAACTATTCCGGTATTCAGGCGCAAAATATAACGGAAGCTGTGAGTCTGTATCGCTGCATGAAGTGCGCTCTCCGGGAAAAGAGGCAAAGTATGTAGCAGAAAGTATCAGGCGGTTAGTGAGGACAAAAGGATACCGATACAGAGACATTGCCGTGATCGCGTCAGATATGAATGTGTATGCGGATGTGTTGGAAAAAGCATGTGCTTCTTTTGACATACCTGTGTTTATGGATCATAAGAAAAGTATTCTTCTGAATTCTTTTGTAGAGTATGTCCGCAGCCTTCTGGGGATGATACAGGAAAATTTTACTTATGAAAGCGTATTTCGTTATTTAAGATCCGGATATTGTGAATTTACGGAAGATGAGATCGACCGATTGGAAAACTACTGTCTTGCGCTGGGGATAAAGGGATATAAAAAATGGCAGCAGGCATGGGCGAGGAAAACGAAAGAGGCGGATGAGGAAGAAGTGGAAAAGTTAAATCATCTGCGCGTGAAATTTGTCGAAAAGATCGATCCGCTTATGTTCGTTTCAAGACAGAAAAAAAAGACGGTGCTTGACATTACGCTTGCGGTATATGAATTTATCGCAGGAGAGCATCTTCAGGAGAAATTGGAACAACAGCAGAAATTTTTCGCAGAACAGGGAGAACTTACACTTGCAAAAGAATATGAGCAGATCTACCGGATCGTCATGGAGTTGTTTGACAAGTTTTCGGAACTGTTAGGCGACGAGCCGATTACGCTGAAAGAATACTGCGAGCTTCTTGACGCCGGATTTGAAGAGGCGAAAGTGGGAGTGATTCCTCCGAGCATTGACCAGGTTGTGATCGGAGACGTAGAGCGTACAAGAATGAAAGATATCCGCGCCTTGTTTTTTGTCGGAGCGAACGATGTGCTTTTGCCGGGCAATGCGGGAACGGGCGGCATTTTGTCTGAGCGGGACAGAGAAAAATTCAAAGAGAAAGATATCTCGTTGTCGCCCGGACCGAAGGAAAAAATCTATATACAGAAATTTTATTTATATACGGCGCTGACAAAACCGACGGAACTTCTAAGCCTGTCATGGTCAAAGGTGTCGGGGGAGGGAAAATCTCTGCGTCCGGCGTATTTGATACAGGAGCTTCGCAGGCTGTTTCCGAATCTGTCCGTTGTCGATGAAGAAAACAGAAAGCTTAGCGACAGAGAGATCACCCGAAGAGGGGGGATCGAGAAAGTGGCAAAAGGAATTTGCAGCCGCCGTCTCGGGCTGGATAATGAGTGGAAAGAGTTGTATACATGGTTTCAAAAAGACGGAAGAAATAAAAAAGAGATCGAAAGTATTTTGAATGCAGGTTTTCTGCATAAAACAGATACGAGGCTTGCACCGGAACTGACAAAAGAACTTTATAGTGATCGAAATCGCGTCAGTGTGACAAGACTGGAAAAATTTGCGTCTTGTGCATATGCTCATTTTTTAAGTTACGGATTGCGGCTTTCAGACCGGGAAGAATATGGGTTTGAGGCGCTTGATCTCGGAAATATCGCGCACAAGTCTTTGGAGACGTTTTCCAAAAAGGCGGATGCGCAGAAAATGAAATGGCAGGAAATACCGGAAGCTCTTCGTGACGAGATGATCGATGAGAGTGTGGAAGAAAGCGTAATAGATTATGGGAATACAGTTCTTTTCAGTTCGGCGCGAAATGAATATATGATCACTCGGATCAAACGTCTTATCCGAACTTCTGTGTGGGCGCTGACAAAGCAGATAGAAAAAGGAGACTTTCTTCCAAGCGGGTACGAGATGCAGTTCGGAAGCGGGAAGATTGACCGAATCGATACATGTTTTGACAATGACTGTGTTTATGTCAAAGTGACAGATTATAAAACGGGAATGAAAAGTTTTGATATTACGGCGTTGTATCATGGTCTGCAAATGCAGCTTCCGGTATATCTGAACGCGGCTTTGGATGTAGAGCAAAGAAAACATCCTCATAAAACGATCGTCCCGGCAGGAATATTTTATTATCGGATACAAGATCCGATCGTTTCGGAAGAAAAAACTCAGGATGCCGTGGAGAGAAGTATTTTAAAAGAATTAAAGCAGGATGGGCTAGTTAACGGGGATGATATGGTGATTTCGCATTTGGAGAAAGAACTTTCGGGGAATTCGCTCCTTTTTCCAATAGGAAGAAATAAAGACGGTTCATTGAGTAAAACGTCTCACGCGCTTCCGGAAGAACTGTTTCGGCTAGTACTTTCTTTTGCGAAACGAAAAGAAGAGTCGGTCAAAGACCGAATGTATGACGGAGAAGTTTCCGCCTCTCCGTATGAGATGGGAGAAACTACAGGATGTGATTACTGTCCGTACAGAGATATATGTGGGTTCGATCCGCGTCTTGAAGGATGTAGTTACCGCAGGCTGGAGAGATATTCTTCAGACGATGCGGTGAAAAAGATGCGGGAGGCTTTGGAAGAAAATGTCAGCCGGGACGCTTCGGAAAACGAGCAAAGCGGGAAAGGCAGGGAAGGATAAGAATGGGCGTGAAATGGACAGAACAGCAGCAAAAGGTCATAGATCTGCGAAATCGTAATATTCTTGTATCTGCGGCGGCAGGATCGGGAAAGACAGCCGTTCTCGTAGAACGTATTATTCAAAAGATCACAGATGAGCAAAGTCCTGTCGATGTGGACAGACTTTTGATTGTGACATTTACAGAAGCGGCGGCAGCAGAGATGAAGGACAGGATCAGAGAAGCGATCGAGAAAAAGCTGGAAGAAAATCCGGGAAACGTACATCTGGAGAGGCAGGCTACGTTAGTTCACAGTGCGCCGATCACGACGATACACAGTTTTTGTCTGTCTGTGATAAGGGAACATTTTCATGTGATCGATCTTGATCCGGGATTTCGGATCGGAGAAGACGGAGAATTAAAACTTTTAAAACAAGACGTTCTCGATGAATTGCTTGAAGAGTGTTATTCCAAAGGAGAGGAAGAGTTCCTTTCCTTTACAGAGCGGTTTGGAACAGGGAAAAATGACCGGAAGATCGAAGGGATCATTTTAAAATTATACGAATATTCCGGCAGTTATCCAAGACCGGAACAGTGGCTTGACCGTTGTGCTGCGGTATATACAGAAGAAGAGGCGGCGGAAGCGATGATACGGCGGGCAAAAGAACACGTTCTTATTCGGATCGAAGAACCGGAAAAACTGATCCGCAGAGGATTGAAAATATGTGAGGAGCCGGATGGACCGTATATGTATGCGGATATGCTGGAAGAGGATCTTCGTGGAATAGAGAAGATAAGAAAATGCAGTGATTTTGCAGAAATGTATGACGCGGCTGATCGGTTTGTATGGAAAACGCTTTCGAGAAAAAAAGATGACAGTGTATCGGCTGAAAAAAGAGAGTCCGTAAAGGCGTTGAGAGAACAGGCAAAAAAGGCGATTGCCGGGGTGAAGGAAACTTATTTTTACGCGCCGGAAAGCGTATGGAAAGAGGACATGGTTTCGGCGGGAGAGTCTGTGAAAACGCTCGTATCTTTGGTAAAGCTGTTCGCAGAAAAGTTTGCGGAAAAGAAGCGCGGCAGAAATATGATAGATTTTAACGATATGGAACGGTTTGCGCTTGATATACTGACTGAAGAAAAAAACGGAGAACTTGTTCCGTCTGCCGTAGCCGGAGAATATGCAAAACAGTTTGAAGAAATTATGATCGACGAATATCAGGACAGTAATTTTGTACAGGAGACGATCCTGACAAGCGTATCGGGACAGGCAGAAGGAAAAAGTAATATTTTTATGGTAGGCGATGTAAAGCAGAGCATTTACAGCTTCCGTCTTTCAAGACCTGAACTGTTTATGCAAAAATATAACACATACAGTTTAGAAGACAGTGACAGACAGAGGATCGATCTGCATAAAAACTTCAGAAGCAGAGGAGAAGTTCTGGACAGTGTCAATTATATCTTCCGACGTATTATGAAAAAAGAAATGGGCGGAATCGAATATGATGACAGCGCGGCGCTTTATCTTGGGGCGAAGTTTCCGAAAACAGAAGAAATTGAGGCAAAACGATACATATCGTCAGAATGTGAAAGAAACACAGATCTTTTCAAGACGGAGCTTTTGATCTTAAAAGACCGCGATAAAGAAGCGGAAAACGTACGTCGGTCAGAAGCGAGGATGATCGCGCGCAGAATTAAAAGTTTGATGCGCGGCGGGGTTGTGTCGGATAAAAAAACAGGGGAATATCGTCCGGTGCAGTATAAAGATATTGTGATTTTGACAAGAAGTGTGAAAGGATGGGCAGAAGATTTTTCGGCAGTCCTTGCAGAAGAAGGGATTCCCGCATATTCTGTAAGCAGGGAAGGGTATTTTGAAACTTATGAAGTGAGCGTATTGCTTGATTATCTTAAAATACTCGATAACGGAAGGCAGGATCTCCCGCTTGCGGCGGTTCTGGCGTCGCCTTTGGGAAATCTTCTGACAGAAGATATGGTAAAGATCAGAGTCGCATATCCCGACGTACCGTTTCATGAAAGCGCGCGGATGTACGCGTCGGAAGAAGCACAGGATCCGGTCTTGAAAGATCGTCTGATGAGATTTTTCAGTCAGGTGGATCATTTCAGAAAAAAAGTGTCGTATACTCCGATTCATGATCTGTTGACGGAGATTATAGAAGAAACAGGTTTCGGTATATACATTTCGGCGATGGAAGGCGGAGTGCAAAGAGCCGCAAACGTAGAGATGCTGGTGGAAAAAGCAAAGGCGTTTGAAGGAACAAGCTACAAAGGATTGTTTCATTTTGTGCGGTATATCGAACAACTGAAAAAATATGACGTTGATTACGGAGAAGCCGGGATCATGGATGAACAGGCGGATACGGTAAGGATCATGAGTATTCATAAGAGTAAAGGTTTGGAATTTCCGGTTGTTTTTGCGGCAGGTATGGGAAAACAATTTAATACACAGGATACGAAAAGCAGCATGATCCTTCATCCTGAATGGGGCATTGGGATTGATAAGATCGATCTGAAACGGAGGACAAAAGCGCCTACATTTTTGAAAAAGCTGATTCGGGAAGAGGCAATGTATGAAATGTGGGCAGAGGAGATGCGCATTCTGTATGTAGCGTTGACAAGAGCAAAGGAAAAACTGATCATGACAGGGGTTTTGCCGGATCGTTTCATTATGCGCTCCGGCAAAGACGGAGTTATCACGGCAGGTGCAAAATCATATTTCGACTGGATCATACCGGCTCTTTGGTCTGAAGAGGAGGAGGCGGCGTTAGAAGATGCGCCTGTCTGCATTTTTCAGTATACAGGAAATGACATAGGAGCAGATATTTTACAGGTGAAGTCAGAACAGTTGGCGCTTGACGTATTGAAACACTGGGATGTGACAAAAGTGTATGATCCGGAAATACGAAAATGTCTGGATGAACAGGCAGATTACGTTTATCCGTATTATTCGGAAGGCGGTATGAAAATGAAGTTTACCGTATCGGAGCTGAAAAAAAGAAAGGCGCTGCAAGAAGAAGCGGGAGAGGAAATGTATAAAGAACCACAGACGGTTCCTCTTCTTCCCCGTTTTATAAAAGAGGAAGAAACTCTTTCCGGCGCTTCACGGGGAAGCGCATATCACAAGTTTTTAGAACTGCTTGATTTTGCAAAAGAATACGAAGCAGATGATCTGGAAGCAGAGGTGGAAAGGCTTGCGGAAGATGGACGTTTATCGAGGGAAATGGCAGAATGTATTGAGACAGAAGATATGATGCGGTTTCTTCGGACTAAGAGCGGAGTGCGGATGTTACAGGCGGCAAGGAACAGAAAACTTTATAAAGAGCAGCCTTTTGTGATCAGCGTGAATGCATCGGAGATCTATCAGGGAGATCTGTCCGGGGAAAAGATATTAGTGCAGGGGATTATCGACGTTTATTTTGAAGAAGAAGACGGACTTGTCGTGCTTGATTATAAGACGGATCAGGTGAAAAGCAGAAAAGAACTTGCGAAAAAATATCATGCGCAGCTTGAATATTATGCACATGCCCTGTCTCAGCTTACGGGAAAAACTGTAAAAGAGAAGATTATTTATTCGTTTACTTTAAAAGAGGAGATCATCGTATGAAGATTTTGATGTATTGTTTGCTCGCATTAAATGTTGGGGTATGGCTGATGTACGGTATAGATAAGTGGAAAGCAAAATCGGGAAGATGGCGGATTCCCGAAAAAGTTCTTCTGCTTGCGGCGTTTGCAGGCGGTTCGGTTGGAGCTTTAGCAGGAATGATGATGTTCAGGCATAAAACAAAGAAAGCAAAATTTGTCATCAGCGTACCGATATTTTTTGTGATCCATTGTGTGATAGCCGGATATGTGCTTTTGAATTATTAAAGAACAATGTAACAGTTCAGCCCGCGCCATTCGTAAAACCGCACTGCGTGCTTATTGTGGCTGCCGCCACTGTTTTACTCATAAAAAGGCGCTAAGCACATACAGATGTCCGCTTGCAAAAATATGCAAGCATGTTTTGTGCTTCCTGTACATCTGTATGGATGAACTGTTACGAAAAAATATGTCAGATGCTCTTGACTTTGACGTAACGTCAAGTAATATACTTGCCCTAAGCTGATAGAAAAGAAAGAAAATATCGGCTTAGGGTATTTTAACAGGAGGTGAAAACGGTGAAGTGCGGCATTAAAGAAGTATCGGAACTAACAGGAGTGAGTGCGCGCACACTTCGTTATTATGATCAGATCGGATTGCTGAAACCATCAAAGACAAGTGAAGCCGGATATCGGTACTATGGAGAGCGGGAACTGGAGATCCTGCAGCAGATTCTGTTTTACAAGGAACGGGGAATGGAACTAAAGCAGATCAAGAAGATCATCTATCAGAAAGACTTTGACATTATGGCGGCTTTGCGGGAACACCTTTTGGAACTTGAGGAAAAGAGAAACCATATGGAAGCTCTGATCCAAACAGTGGAACAGACGATACGTTCAATGAAAGGAGAATATGATATGAGTGATCAGGAAAAATTTCAGGCGTTTAAAGAAAGAGTAGTTCGGGAAAATGAAGAAAAACACGGGGCGGAAATCCGCGAAAAATATGGCGATGAAGAGATGGATGCCGCAAACAGGAAAGTTTTAGATATGACAGAGGAGGAATACGAGAGATTTCAAAATCTGGGTGAAGAAATCCGCATACAATTACAGGATGCGGTAAGAGGCGGAGCAAACCCGGAGGATGAATGCGGCAGGCGGATCGTCGCACTTCATAAAGAATGGCTTGGAAAGACATGGAAACAGTATACGAAAGAGGCGCATGCGGCAATCGGCAATCTCTATATCAGCGACGAGAGGTTTAAAATGTATTATGATAAAGAAGTGAATGGATGTGCAAAGTTTCTCGAATCTGCAATTCGATATTGGGTTGACCGGGTATAAGCGGAGCTGAACAGACGATTTACAGGGCGGCGATCAATGGTTTTTCCGGATAATATTGTATTGACAAACTATATTATACAAAATATAATATTACTCATATAATACAATGTCTTTGGCAAAAAAGGAGGAACAGATGGTATTTCATACAGGAGCTGCCCTGTTGGATGCGATCGTACTGGCAGTCGTATCTATGGAAGAAACGGGAACATATGGATACAGGATCACGCAGGATGTAAGAAAAGTGATCGACGTATCGGAATCGACATTGTATCCGGTTTTGCGAAGGCTTCAGAAAGATGAGTGTCTGGAAGTATATGATCGACAGTTTGAAGGCAGAAACAGACGGTATTATAAAGTGACCGAAAAGGGAATCGCGCAGTTGGATTTTTATAGGGAAGAGTGGAAAAATTATACATGTAAGATCAGCGATATCTTTGACGGAGCAGATCGGATGAATACGATTTGCTAAAACGGGCAATACTCCTTTGAAAGAAGAAAGGGGAAGTTGTATGTCAGGGAAAAAATCAAAGACGATCGATCCGGCAAATCTTGATCCGGATGAAAAGCTGAAATATGAGGTGGCTGAGGAAATAGGGCTTCTCGATAAAGTGATGACGGAAGGCTGGAAATCACTTACATCAAAGGAGACAGGCAGGATCGGAGGATTAGTGACACGAAAGAAGAAGCAGCGATCCGGCGGGCAGAATATTTCTTTACAAAGATAGACAAATTTGATAGAATTATACATCCGAGGGAGACGACAGGTGATGTGTATGAAAGAAAGAATAAATGTTTTGAGTACGGAAATGGACTGCATAACAGCGAAGGAAGCGATGTTAAAAGCGATTGCGTTTCTGGAAAGAGAGTCGGTTGATATTATCGAAGTTTTATCTATGAGCGCATTGATGCGCGCGCGGGATGAAGACGAGTGGATAAGATCGACATCCGGATTTGGTCTTATTCTGCCCGGAGAGACAGAAATTCTCGAAGCGGCAGGGGAAACCGACAGGATAAAACTAAGAGAAGCGGAAAATCAGACATTTATAAAAATGTTTATGAAATACCTTCAGAAGAACAGAAAAAGAGTTTTTTTGCTTGCCGAATCGGAAGAAAAGCTAAATACTGTGGAAAATGCCATGAAGTATTATGACAAAGGAATTTTTCTGACGGGACACGCGCTGATCAAAGAGGGAGAAAACCGGGAAGAAGACGTAGTCAATGAGATCAACGGAACAGAGACGGACTGTATCTTGTCCGTACTGACTTCTCCTTATCAAGAAAAGTTTATCGCGGAAAATCAAGCTCTTTTAAATGTAAAACTGTGGTTCGGATGTGGAACTCTGCTTGAAAAAAGTTATGGCGAGAGAAAGCTTTCCAAAAGGCTCTCCCGGTTTCTGCTGAAAAAGCGATTTCATCTGTTAGTAGGGAAACAACAGAAAAAATCAGACTAGACAAAAGCGGGAAAAATGTCCATATATGGAATTTGTGAACAATGTATAGACATTAAAATATGAATTTTTTGTAAAATATCTGAGGAAATGCATAAAAAATATGTATTTCCTCTTTCTTTTTTTGCTGTTTTGCATTAATATAATATACGAATCTAAGAAAGAGGAATATTTTCGCTTTTAAAGTTTGTGAAAAATGTACATGATATAAATCCAAGGAGTGGAGGAACAGGCATGATTTCAAATCAGATACTTCAGAATACGATCGACGGATTGAAAGGAATTTCCAAAGTTGACTTCTCAGTATTAGATACAGAGGGAAAGGAACTGGCATCTACATTAGACAATGCGCAGGAACGAAACAGCGCGGTAATCTCGTTTGCAGAATCGCCTGCGGACAGTCAGGTAATACAGGGATGTCAGTTTTTTAAGATTTTTGACGAGCAGAGGCTTGAGTACGTACTGCTGGCGGAAGGTGACAGCGAGACGGCGTATATGCTCGGCAAAGTTGCGGCATTCCAGATCCACAGTCTGCTGGTAGCTTATAAAGAAAGGTTCGACAAAGATAATTTTATTAAAAATCTTCTTCTGGACAACCTTCTGTTGGTAGACATTTATAACCGTGCTAAAAAATTACATATTGACACGGAGGTAAAACGTGTTATCTTTATTATTGAGACATCACACGAAAAGGATAATGCCGCGCTTGAGAATGTGAGAAATCTTCTTGGCGGAAAATCAAAAGATTTTATTACTGCGGTTGATGAGAAGAATATCATTGTAGTAAAAGAACTCACAGAAAAAGACGGGGCGAAAGAGCTTGAGAAGATGGCGAAGGAAATGCTCGACATGCTGAAGGAAGATACAAAGGACGAGCAGATCCGTATTGCATACGGTACGATCATCAGCGACATCAAGGAAGTATCCAAGTCCTATAAAGAGGCGAAGCTTGCGCTTGACGTAGGGAAAATTTTCTTTGCGGAAAAGGATATTGTTGCATTTACGACACTTGGTATCGGCCGTCTGATCTATCAGCTCCCGATTCCG